>JGI26086J50260_1000763_pt1 | contig 19968 bp, 20 predicted proteins | sample SaaInl3SG_22_DNA_FD_50260 | JGI IMG/M metagenome (IMG submission 50260)
TTATGGCGATCGACAATATCGCTAATAAATATAAAAATGCAGGTAAAAAACTACACCTGGTTCATTTAAGTCCAGAATGTCTTGAGATTTTGGATACTGCCCGAGATATGGTTGAGGTTAACCTAATAGAAGATCCTAAATATCACGTAGCCGATGACAAGCTAAGCTAAGGTGTCGATCTAAACTTAATTAATCCAATAAATCATTTGGTACTTAGCAAAAGTTTATAGTAGAATACTGACTTCTAAATGATGTCCCCATCGTCTAGAGGCCTAGGACACTGCCCTTTCACGGCGGCAACAGGGGTTCGAATCCCCTTGGGGACGCCAAATATTTCTTAGCGTTAACAAGCCTCATCTATAGATTTAATTGTATATCCTTGTATTATTTTTTAATGTATTGAATATATGATTATGAAAAAAGACAAAGTAAGAAAAATTTATCTACAAATGCGGCAGGAACTCTCCTCATTAGAGTATGAGGAAAGATCATCAAATCTTGTTCAAAATACTATTGAGCTTATAAAAAAATTTAAACCAAAATGTGTACATTGTTTTTTATCTATAAGCATAAAACAAGAAATTAATACCATGCCGATCATCGAGTATTGCTGGATAAATAACATCAACGTTGTTGTTCCCATTACTAACTTTGCAAACAATACGTTAAAAAGCGCGCAATATACGNCNCAAACCTTAATCCACCAAACTCGGTACAATATTCCCGAACCCACTAACCCTGTCTGGGCAAGTGATGAAGAAATTGATATGGTTATTACGCCACTNTTAGCTTTCGATAGTGACGGTCATCGAGTGGGATTTGGTAAAGGGTTTTATGATCGCCTATTCTCATCACTATCTAAGGATATTTATAGAGTTGGAGTCAGTCTATTTGACGCTTGTGAAGGCATAGACGATATTAATAAATACGATATGCCTTTAACACACTGCGTTACCCCTAAAGAAAGCCTAACCTTTTAAAAGATTAGCTAAAAAATAACCTGCCTGATAGACAGGTAATGAATTATTTTTTAAGCTGATCTTTTCCGGGCGCATAGGTTTCGGCGTCTGACGGAAACTTACCTGAATGAACATCCGCAGCAAATTGATTGACGGCATTTTTAATCAGGTTCGCCCCATCCAGATATGTTCTGACAAATTTAGGTTTGAAGTCTGTTGAAAATCCGAGCATATCCGGCAGAACGAGCGCTTGTCCATCCACATCTAATCCAGCACCCACCCCAACAACCGGTATGGCAACCGCGTCCCTTACCATGGCCCCAACGTGTTGTGGAACGGCTTCCAAAACAATCGAAATACAACCAAGCTGTTCAAGTCTCTTAGCCTCATCAACGATCTTGAGCTCACTTTCTTTTGTTTTTCCTTGAGCCTTGAATCCACCAATTGCATTATGATGGGTTGGTGTTAAGCCAATATGTCCGATGGAAGGTATTCCTGATTCCGTGAGATGCGCATAAAGCTCTTCATTGCCATCNACNCCCTCAATTTTAAGTGCGTTCGCACCGGCTTTCATTAATGTTTCAACGTTATCCATTGCATCTACNAGCCCTTTTCGATTACTCATGAANGGCATTGCGGCGATCAGNAATTTATCTTTTGCACCTTTTTTTACTGCTCTGGTGTGCAATGCAATTGTTTCAACATCACAATTCATTGTATTTTCATTACCATGGATCACCATAGATAAATCATCACCAATTAAAATACCATTAACATCTGTATCGTTAAGAATCTTTGCACTCCAATATTCATAAGAAGTTACAACGACAATTTTCTTTCCTTCAGCCTTTAACTGTTTGAAGCTTTCTAATACACTCATGATATCTCTCCTTCATAATAGAGTTATAACTTTTATTATGTGATTAACTGAACGAAAATTCAACAAATAACAATGATTACTTTAAGTAATAATTTAAAAAAATTGGAAATAAAAAGATTTATTATATTTCAGTATTTGAATATCCAAGCAATGATCCTGTAGCAAATGACAAGTCAATCAGTGACACCTGATAATCAATTGTTGCTTGAATTTCTTTTATTTGAACATCGCCTAAACGATTCAGAGCCTCCAATACTTCAGTCATTGTTCTAAAACCTTCCTCGAACTGTTTTAATTCCGCATCATAATTAATACCCGCAATTAACACTTGCTGTCGGGATGTTTTTATTCGTTGCCAATTTTGATTTAGAACGTCAACAGCATCATAAATTTCTTTCTTTACTGTTAGTTTTTTTAATTCATATGTTTGTAGTGTTTTATTTTTCTCATTTATGGCTTGAGATAACCTTGATTTCCTAGCCTCATTACTAAATGGTACTTCAAATTTTATTCCTAACATCCAGTCGTTATAGCTATCACCTAATGTTCCAGCGTAAGCTTTATTAAAATTTGAATAGGTATTGGATAACGCACCATATTCATATTGCAAAGAAAATAATGGTAAAGTTTGATTATTGAAATAATCAGCTTCAAGTTCCTTATTCGTAATTTGTATCTCCTGCTCAATCAGCTCTATTCTGTTTTTAAGCGCTTTGGCATATAACTCATTTTTATTGATATTAAACTCTATTAAAGATGGTTCAGAGATAGGTGAATAAATCATGGCAGATTTCTGTTCATCATCATTGTTTAAATTATTAATAAAATAGAAAAGTTGACGATTTGAAATCTTCAGTTGTGTTTCTGCATAAATTAATTTTTCAATTTGATCGGCTATACCTATCTCAGCCCTTGTTAATTCAATTTTCGCAAGTAATCCCTCGTCGTATTTCTTCTTCACCATTGTTAGATTTTTTTCAGCTAATTCGTATTGCTGCTTACGGACATTTAGAATAGACCAAGCCTGCTTCAATTCCCAATAGGCTTTATCAACAATTGAAATAATTCTAATTGATTGAAGCTTGAGACGCTGAAGATTGATGGAATTTTTATTTTCAGCAAGCTTAATACTCGTTGTATTTACATCCAAGCCATAATTTCTTAATAATGGCTGTGTAAAAGAAAACCTTAGGGCATTTTGATACTCATCAGAACTGAATTCACCGTAACTTTTTTTTCTAACCAGAGGCGAAGAAATAGTCATCTGACCGCCAGTTTGTAATGGAATTTTTATTCCCATATCCAAAGAAATATTTTGCCGTTCTTGAGAAAGCTGATTCAATTTTACTTCCTGATCATTCAGGTCTTGTGAGCTTGATTTAATCATAAAATAATCGTCTGCAATTGAAGGTAACTTATTTTCTTTATAATTTGCATAAACATAAAGTGTTTGGTCAAATTTAGCTTTCTCACGATTAAGATTATCGTTCGAAATTTTTGGATCAAATTGGGCAATTTTTATATCCAAATTATTTTGCAATGCTTTTTTTCGAATATCATTTAAAGATAGATCAAAAATACTACTCACATTGATCTCCTGATCTCTAGCTATTTTCTTGTTTTGCTTATCTATTAAATCAATATTCTGTCGAATTAATTCAGAAGGATTTAATTCAATTTGATTTTTTTTTGGGTCAAGTTTAAGTTTTGGAAATTGTTCTATCGGCTCGGTGATTTCTGCAAATAAAATAATTGAAAAAAAACTTAACCATATTATAAAAATTATTTTATGAATTTTCATAAATTAATCAATTGTTTCTTTAATACTATCGGGCAATCTTGGTGGAAATCCATTAATTAATCTCCATAGCTCGTAACCGACAGAAACTCTCTGCAAAAATATCCACGACTTTACTGTCGTTCCCTGTTTTAAGAAATGATCTGACGGCCACGGATCTTCTTCTGTCGGCACAATCATAACGCGGAAATCTCCGCTACCATTATCATGTGAGTCAACAAAAGAGACGATGCCTTTAAACGTACCAAAACCTAATTTGGCCCAGCCAGATAATTGTATTGCTGGCCATCCCTCAAACTCGATCCTAACCTCCTCACCCTGTTCAATTAAAGGAACATCTCGGCCATCTACAATTAATTCAACAGCTCTTTGTGCATTACTTGGCACAATCGTAAGAAGACTTTCACCAAAATTAACAAATGCGGCAGAAGAGTTAGCGTGAAGCCGATAAACATAGCCATCTTTTGGCGATTTAATGATACGACTGGATTGCCTTGAAAGATCTATATCTAAACGAATAATCTCATTATCAATTTCTGCTATTTCTGATTGAATTCTGTTAACAACTGCGTTATTCGCATCTAACTTAGCACTTATTTCGGCTTCTACATTGCTTAATTCTGATTTAATATAGTCCTGGTCTCTCTCTGCAACAATAAAATCTCTTTCAGCCAACTCAACATCTCTTTTAGATACTAAACCACTCTCGAAAAGCCTCAGAAGTCGATCTTTTTGAAATTTTGTAGCATCAAGATTTGCTTGGCTTCCTTTAATTTGTGCGGTTAAGGCGTTAATTTTTGCTTTTTTTGAGTTTTCTAAATTTTCTTGCAAGAGTTTGTAGGCTTTTAGTTCGTCTAATTTCGATGTTTTTTTATTTTTTATATTGTCTCTTTTTGAACGGATCCTTTCCTGAAAATTTGGATCGATATCAATAACTTCAACCAGCTTATCTCCTTGTTTGACAAAATCTCCCTCTTTAACAAACCACTGACTTACTGACCCCTCAATCGGAGAACTTACAAGCTGCACTCTCTCATTGGCATCAAAAGCTGACACTTTCCCTTGTGTTACGATATTTTGATGCCATGGTAAAAATAAAATTAAGAATGGAATAAGGAAGAAATAAGGCAATACCTTTAGAAAGTTAAAGGTTAAGTTTGCATCGATAGATCTTTTCATAGTCATGATTAAAATTTCAACGTCTTAGGAAATAATTTAGCAACGCTGCTATTCCCGGTAATAAGAATAAAAATTAAGTTGTGTTTAATTGATTGTATTTTAGATACTAAATAACTTGTATGCGTTGGACTTAATGTGTCAAAAAAAGAGTCTATTATCAAAATTTCAGGGTTAGCAACAAGTGCGCGAATCACCTGAAGCTTAATGAGCTGAAAATTACTTATATTTAAATTAGTGGCATTCAATACGTGATCCAAATCTACCTGACTCTTAGAATCTTCATAAAAATCAAAATGCATGAGTAGCTTTTGTAATTCAGCAAGATCCAGATCATCCTGAACAATCTTTAGATTGTTAAGTAAGTATCTTCAAAAATAATATTTTTTTTAATCACTTGTACCTTAGATAAAAAGGATTGGTGATCTAACGTCTCATAAGGGTGATTATCAACTTTATAATATTCGTTTAAATATTTATTTTTTCCAATAAAAGTATCGCTGAGTAAATTTCTTTGATGATCAGACTCACAATATAACAACATGGGCTTGTTTTTTTTAAATGTTTGATTTGATAATTTTTCAAAAGAACTTATATGTTTGAAGTCGTTATTGATTGCAGTAAAGCTAATTTGGCTTATATGAATTAAAGGAAATTTGTTTTTTTTATAAACCTCACCTTTAAACTGAGTAAGTTGTGCCACTTTATCAAAAGCTGCAGTTAATTCATAATAGGAATCCAATTGATTTACAAACCGAATTAATGAAGAAATTGCACCAAAGAAAATGACCTCAGCCGCTACGAATTGACCAAGATTTATATTTCCATTAATTACTAGGTACCCCCCTAGAAGGATCATTGAAGTGCTGATAAATGTATAAAAAATATAAGTTGAAATGTTCTGATGTAACAGGATTTTAAAGTGCGCTTCTCTTTTGGATAAAAATTTATTAATGATTTGGTCTGTTTTATCAGAAAGATATTTTTTTGAACTTAGTCGGTTTACAAAATCCCAGTTATTAGCAATTTGAAATAACCAATTTACAAATTCATACTTAACCTTAGAAACCTCAACAGATGTTGAATATCCATTTCTTCCAATAATCTTTATTACAACAAAAAAGAACGCTACTAGCGCAATAACAACAAATAAAAAAAATGGAGAATAAATAATCAAAGCAATCGAGCCAACTAAACCCTGAAACAGAGTTAACATACCAATGCTTAAAAGTGTTACGACTGACTTCTGGATGACTATTACGTCAAAAAAACGATTTACCCTTTCTGTTAGGTTAATTTTTTTCGCATCCTCATGATTAAGATTAATCAAACTATCAACAGAATCATAAGCATTTTTAATAAAAATTCTTCTTTGAATGTATTCAACAATAATTTTTTCGAAAATTAAAAAAATTCCTTTTAAGATTATTAGAATGAAGAAAATTAAACTTACGATAATAATAGGTTGTTTGGAACCGCCTACACCAATAAAATTTACCAAAGATTGAACAGCTAGAGGGCTTGTTATACTAAGCAATCCATAAAGACTCACCAGGATGAAAATATTTTTCAAATCCTTTATTTCAGACCGCAAGAAATCTACTAGGTGTTGGTAACCAGATTTAGTCATTGTTCTTTTGAGATTAATAATTATGAGTTAATTTTAGAAATAATTATAATCTAGTGTAATTAAAAATATTTAGGGAATTTGTCCCGATATAGATAGAATAATTTGATATGATTCTGAGCATGAAGACCCTAATCTCAATTTTTGTAATCTTTTTGTTTTTTAATGCTGCATCTTCTTCAGATAATTTATCCCAGTCGATTGCCGCTTTAGTTGAGTCAGAAAATTTGACCCCAGATTATTCATTAACTATTTTTCAAAGGTGTGCTGCGAGCTATCTGACAACAGCAAGTACGGCAAGCACAAGATCTGACACGAAAGTGTTTGCTGAGAATTTAAAGGATGTCGCCTCTTTTTTTGCTTACCTTGCCTTTCAGTTCGCTCAGGATAATCCTGAATTAAAAAAAATATCGATAGAAGAAAATAATTTAGTCATTGACAAGCTCTATGACAATTATCTTATCGGTCTAGAACTATCAAAATCAAAATCTGGACAATATAGTGATGGTATGCTCCAAGATGACCTTAGGGTATGCAAAGGAATATATGATGCATCAATCAGTAAAGAATAATCCGAGGTAGAATTTAATCAATATTTAAGCCAAATTAGACAATGTGCGGGAATGCTGTAGAATGTGATTTGTAGAATATGACAATCGAAGTCTACAACCAACTAAAAAATCTCAATATCTCCGTTCCAAACCTCAATGATGGCCAATCGATTTTTGAACTTATCAAACGTTGTGAACCGCTGGATTTAAATTCCAGTTACTTATACTTTATACAATCTCATTTTTTTAATAATACATGCGCTGTTTTAAAAAATAAGAGTGATCAGATTCAGGCATTTGTATCCGGATTCATAAAACCAAATGACCACAAAACTCTATTCATCTGGCAGGTTGCTGTGGACGAAAGCATGCGAGGCCAAGGTGTCGCCATTCGACTCATAGAATTCATCTTAAAAAATAATCCGCTGATAACGCACATTGAAACAACGGTCACCAAAAACAACCAAGCCTCAAGGAAAATGTTTGCTACCCTTAGCACCAAACTCGACACCCAAATGACGGAGCAGGTATTTCTTGATAAAGATAAACATTTTTTTAATCAACACGAATCGGAATACTTATTTCGAATCGGTCCAATCACATCCATTAGATAAGGAAAATAATGAAAATATTTGACGAAATAGAATCAGAAGTTCAATGTTATGCGAGATCGTTTCCCAGGCTTTTTCATAAAGCCCAGGGAGAATATTTATATGATATGGAAGGAAACCAATACCTTGATTTTTTATCAGGTGCGGGGACCTTGAATTATGGGCATAACAATCCGGTCTTTAAAAAGAAATTGATTGAGTATATAGAATCAGACGGTATCACTCATGGACTCGACCTTCACACCAAAGCCAAGGGCGAATTTTTAAATACTTTCAATGACAAAATTTTAAAGCCGAGAAATATGGATTATATGGTTCAATTTACAGGTCCTACTGGAGCCAATGCAGTGGAAACAGCAATGAAATTAGCCAGAAAAATCAAAAAACGTGAAACGATTATCAGCTTCACGAATGGCTATCACGGGGTAACCCTTGGCGCCTTAGCAGCCACTGGAAACCAACACCACAGGGGTGGAGCAGGAACATTGCTCACGGGAGTTGATACACTTCCTTACGATGGATACATGGGAGATGAAATTGACACCACGGCATACCTTGATAAAGTGCTTAGCGACAGCAGCAGCGGAGTTGATCACCCAGCAGCGATAATAGTGGAAACAGTTCAGGGAGAAGGCGGAATAACTGCTGCTAGTTTCGGCTGGCTAAAAAATCTTCAAAAGATTTGTATAAAACATGATTTATTATTAATCATTGATGACATTCAAGCCGGTTGCGGTAGAACAGGAACATTCTTCAGTTTCGATGAAATTGGTATCTCACCCGACATTATTACCCTATCGAAGTCATTGAGTGGTTATGGCCTTCCTTTTGCTTTAGTTCTTCTAAAACCAGAGCACGATATATGGAAACCGGGTGAACATAACGGCACATTCCGGGGCAATAATCTCGCTTTTGTTACCGCAAAGGCTGCCATCGATCACTACTGGTCGGACGATTTATTCTCAAAGGCTGTAAAAAGAAAGGGTAAGTATATTTACGAACGTATTCAGAAAATTATTGAACAATTTGGTGAAGGAAATTTTACCTCCAGAGGTCGCGGAATGTTTCAGGGACTCAATTGCGTTAGTGGTGAATTGGCAAATAAAATTACGAAGCTAGCTTTTAAGAATGGTCTAATGATTGAAACTAGTGGCGCCGACGATCACGTTATTAAATTTTTATGCCCGTTAACAATATCCGATCAAAATTTAAAAAAAGGGATGGATATCTTGGAGAATGCCATCGAATCGGTATGCGAAAAAATCAATAATTTTGATGAAGAGGTTGATTATTTTGATGAGAACTATGAGGTAAATCAATGATTATTAGAAATTTAGATGAGTGTAAAAAAAAGAGTAAAGTTGACGATCCTAAAGGCAATTGGAATAGCGTTAGAATGCTCCTTAAAGCAGACAAAATGGGTTTTTCATTTCACATAACGACCATCTATAAAGATAAAAGTATGCAAATGCATTACATTAATCATCTTGAGTCAGTTTACTGCATCGCCGGAAAGGGTCTGATTAAAGACTTAACAACCGGTGATGAACACAAGATCTATCCAGGAATGATTTATGCACTCGACCAGCATGATAAGCATGAGCTGAGCGCTTCTGAGGAGATGACATTAGCCTGTGTCTTCAATCCCCCCATCTCAGGTAATGAGGTACACAATGAAAATGGGGCTTATGAGTTAGACTAGAAAATGGAAATAATTTTCTTATCGATTCTTTTGGTAATAGCTTTAGTCGGAGTCCTGTCATCAAGAAGTAGTAGATTTTCATTAAAAGATTATTTTCTCACTAGCCATACCCTTTCACCATGGCTAGCCGGAATATCTGCGATGGCCACTAACAATAGTGGGTATATGTTTATTGGTCTCATAGGGTTTACTTTTATTAATGGGATCTCTTCATTATGGTTAATGCTCGGATGGATAATGGGTGATTTGCTAATCACTCATTTCATCTACCCACCGCTATTAAAAGTAGCTCATCATTCCGATAACGTTACTTACGCATCTATCATTGCAGAATGGGCAAAGAATAAATCACTGATCAAGCCCATTGCGATGATAAGTTTTATTTTTTTAATTATCTACGCCTCGGCACAGCTTGCTGCATCCGGCAAAACACTGATGGTTGTCATGGGATGGGATTTTGTATGGGGTGTCCTAATTGGTGGAATCATTGTCATTTTATATACCATCTCGGGAGGCATCAGAGCTTCGATATGGACTGACTCAATTCAGGCGATCATTATGACAGCCTCTTTAATCATTCTCTTGATTTTTGCCGTAAATGGATTGGGTGGCATAGATACCATTGTGGCTAAATGGCAAAAAATCGACGGATTTTTAAAATTATTTCCAGACAACGATTCCACGCTTATCTACCAATTTTTTTCAAGTTTAAGCTGGATTATAGCCGGTATTTTTGTCATCTCTCAGCCACACATTGTTGTAAGATTTCTCTCACTTAAAGAAACGGTTGACTTGAAATCTGCCAGACATTATTACTATTTCGGATATATCATATTTTATAGCTTGGCATTTATGGCAGGCATGATAGCCAGAGTCTACTTTAACGATAACGTATTATTTGATCCTGAATTAGCATTACCCATGATGGCTGTTGAGCTTCTGAATCCATTTATGCTTGGGCTCATTGTAGCCGGAATCTTTGCTGCAACGATGTCAACCGCAGATTCAATGATAATAAACTGTTCTGGAAATATTGGCATTGATCTGATGGGGCTTAAAAATTACGCTAAAAATAAGATAAAAATTATTACCCTCATAATTGCAGTATCAGCAATCTTGATAGCCCTGATTGACAATGCAAATGTATTTTCAGTAGTCGTTTTTTCATGGACTGTTTTGGGATTTATTTTTACTCCAGTAATAATTATGATTGCCCTATCGAGAAAGATTACCCTGAAACATTTTTATATCTGTTCATTGTTAGCCCTGCTTATATTTTGTATTAAAACTGAGTTTAACTATTTCAATGATATTTATTCAGGGCTTCCACCGTTTATATTTTCACTTCTCTATTACCAACTCTTACTGAAAAAAAGCAATTGACCAGGTCAAAATATTCAAGAGTTTTATGAGACAATAAAATTGAAATTAAATTTATCAAAACTAAAGGATTAAAGAATGTCATTCTCGCTTCAACTTGCAGAAAAATCCCTAATTCCTGACTGGCTAATACGAGCTGGCATCAGAAAATTACTAAAGGATAGAATAAAAGAAATTAACACAGGCAATTTAGAAGATCGCAATCAAAAGAAAATTGAATTTATACATAGAATGAACCAATCACCAATCGCTGTTGATACCGACCTGGCAAATGATCAGCATTACGAGGTGCCATCAAAATTTTATGATTATGCCCTGGGTAAGAATAAAAAATACAGCTCCTGCTTGTGGAGATCGAATACGGACTCACTAAACAAAGCAGAAAATAATGCCCTGAACGAAACGTGCAAGCATGCCGACCTGGATAATAATCAGACGATTTTAGAGCTTGGTTGCGGCTGGGGATCATTAACACTCTGGATGGCAAAAAAATACCCAAAATCTAAAATTACTGCCGTATCCAACTCGAACTCGCAAAGAGAATTTATTATGGGTGAGGCAAAAAAAAGGAAGCTGAGGAATGTTAATGTAATTACCTGCAACATGACTGAATTTGATACCAAGGATAAGTATGATCGAGTGGTGTCTGTTGAGATGTTTGAGCACATGAGAAACTTTGATGTTCTGTATAAAAAAATTTCAAGGTGGCTCAAAAAAGATGGGAAGTTCTTTAAGCACATTTTTGTTCATAAAAGTGACCCCTATTTATTTGAGGTAAAAGATGAAGATGACTGGATGAGCAAATATTTCTTTTCAGGGGGAATGATGCCCTCATTGGACCTTCCGCTCTTTTTTCAAAGTAAACTTAAAATAAAGAATCAATGGACCTGGGACGGCTATCATTATGCAAAAACTGCTAGAGAGTGGCTGAATAATACCGACCAAAATAAGGATTCCATCCTAGCTATTTTTTCAGAATGCTACGGACAGAAATATTCTAAACTCTGGTTGCAAAGGTGGAGAATATTTTTCATGGCCTGCGAGGAACTTTGGGCCTTTAATCAGGGTCAGGAATGGATGGTTGGTCACTATCTATTTACTAATGAAAAATAATATTATCAATTTTATACTATTTCAAAGCGTGTGGTTTGTGTTGATACTTTCCGCCGCTCATTTATCCTATTACGGCATGACACTCGGTATTTTGCTGATTATTTTACAACTGATGCTCGCGGGAAATACCCCCAACGACTGGCTCATAGGATTACTTGCCTTGGCCGCTGGTTTCATCCATGATAGCCTATTAAATTACTTTAATTTTATATCATATAACCTTGTTTTTATTGATAAATTTTCTCCTATTTGGATAGTGGGATTATGGGTATCTTTTGCATTAACCATTAACCATTCGTTATCTTGGTTAAAAAATAAAGTTGTTTTACAGGTCTTTTTTGGAGGAATAGGCGGGCCCCTGGCCTACCTGGCTGGTCAAAAATTAGGCGCGATTGAACTGACTAGTGATAACACCTCATATATCCTGATAGTTAGCTGGGCGATACTCACACCTCTAATTTTCTTTTTCTCGAATAAACGATAACAATATGCATATCTACCTAAACGCCCTCACCCTGTCCTTATTGTTCGCTGCTCTAGGCTGGCTTTACTCTCTTTTCCGATCAAATGTCAATATTGTCGATACAATGTGGAGTCTATTCTTCATTATTAATGCCCTGTGTTTTGTGAATCTTGACAGTATGTCTTTTAATCAAACACTGGTAATAGGGTTAATTATCATTTGGGGTTTACGATTATCCGCCTATCTTATTTACCGAAACGCCAACAAACCGGAAGATAGTCGGTACCAAGATATAAGAAGAAATTATTCGCCTAACTTTGCTTTTAAAAGTCTCCTTATCATCTTTATCTTCCAAGCAATCTTAGCACTCATATTATCTTACCCCTTGTACTATATNTTCAATCCATTAGCNGATAACAGCNGCTTGCTGCAGNCATATACCAGTTACGTGATGATTNCGGCTGGAATTGTCTATGAGACGATTGCCGACTGGCAGCTAGTAGAACACAAAAAGAATCGGTCCAGGAATGAGGTTTGTAAAACTGGCTTATGGAAATTTTCTCGTCACCCAAATTACTTTGGGGAGCTCTTGATTACNTGGGGTGTATTTGTTAACGCAATTGCATATACGCACATCTATATCCTGATATCACCATTAATAATGACGTACTTCTTGTTTAAATTTTCAGGTGCAGGATTAATGGAAGAAACCATTATAAAGCGTAAACCCAAATACAAAGATTACATACGATCAACTAATACTATTTTTCCATGGCCACCCAAAAAATAAAGATTTTATTAGCCTTTTTACTGCTATCCCTCAGTCATTATGGGTTTTCAGAAGACATTCAATTTACGGTCTTACTGAATGAAAAACCCATTGGGGAGCACTTATTTTCAATTACTAACAATACCATCAAAAGCCAAGCAAAATTTGATGTAAAACTCTGGATTATTCCAGCTTACAAGTATCGGCATGAAGCAGAAGAAACCTATAAAGAAAATTGCCTTATTTATCTAAAAAGCGATACACAAGATGGCGCGGACACATACTCCATCAAAACAGTTAACACCAATGATGATTTAAATCTNGTTATTAATGGGCAGAACAGACCACTTCCAANCTGTGTCCAGTCTTTTNGATACTGGGATCAGAATTTCATTAACCAAAAAAATGCTATNAACCCCCAAGATGGTGAAATTTATGANTTAACTTTTAGCCAAGGTGAGAGTGATCAAGTCACAGTCAACGATCAAAAAATTNTATGTACAAAATACACGCTAAAGGCTTACAAGGAAAATGATGAGAAATTTCATATTGAGGTTTGGTATGAAAAAAATAGTCAGCGCTGGGTTAAGTTAAGATCATTTGTTGAAAATGACAACGTTCTGGATTACACACTAAATGAGTAAAGAGGAATTAAATAAAGAGGACTTATCCCGACTAATTGAGATGGCTTGGGAAGACCGTACTCCCTTTGATGCCATTTTCCATCAATTCAAATTGACTGAAAATGAAGTGATGAAATTGATGCAACAAAACTTAAAAAAGTCATCTTATGTTTTGTGGCGTAAACGCGTAAAAGAAATCGGATTGAAACATCAAAAAAAGCGGGGATTTATGGTTTCAAATGCTTACGCAAAGAACCAGTATAAGCCAAAATAATTATTTTTCTTCAATCTTGATCTGCCATTTTTTTGGCCCCTCTTGATGAATCGATTTACCTTTTTGATCAACGGCGATAGTAACCGGCATATCTTTGACTTCAAATTCGTAAATTGCTTCCATGCCCAAATCCTCAAAAGCTACTTTCTTTGCCTTGGTAATTGCCTTCGACACCAGAAATGCAGCGCCGCCAACAGCAATCATGTAAACCGCCTTGTTGTCTTTAATAAGCTCAATTGTTTCCGGTCCACGTTCTGCTTTACCAATCATGCCCAAGATACCCTGCTTCAAGATTAAATCACTAAACTTGTCCATTCTTGTAGCGGTTGTAGGTCCAGCAGGACCCACCACCTCATCAGCAATTGGATCAACAGGGCCCACGTAATAAATAAAACGATTTTTTAAGCTAACTGGAAGATCTTTTCCTTCTGATATCAAGGAGGCCATTCTCTTGTGAGCAGCATCCCGAGCCGTCAAAATTGTTCCATTGAGCAATAATGTGTCGCCAGCATTTAATTTTTCAAGATCAGACTTGCTGGTATTGTTTAAATTAATTCTTAATGCATTCATATCCGGCATCCAGTCATCAGAAGGATAAGAATCCAACGACGGAGGATCTAAGTTAATTTTTCCTGACCCGTCCAATGAAAAATGAATATGTCGTGTTGCAGCACAATTTGGAATAACCGCCACCGGCAATGATGCGGCATGAGTTGGATAATCTTTGATCTTAACATCGAGGACAGTGGTTAAGCCGCCTAATCCTTGTGCACCAATACCCAACCTGTTAACTTTGTCATAAAGCTCAATCCTTAGCTCCTCAGCACGATTTTCTGGTCCACGAACGATCAGTTCCTGGATATTTATTGGATCCATTAAGGACTCTTTTGCCATTAATACGGCCTTTTCCGCAGTTCCGCCAACCCCGATACCCAAAACACCCGGAGGGCACCAACCCGCTCCTAATGTTGGGATTAGTTTTAGAATATACTCAACCAGATCATCCGAGGGGTTCATCATCTTAAGGTGTGCCTTATTTTCTGATCCGCCTCCCTTAGCTGCAACCTTAAATGTTATCTTGTCACCCTTCACCAATTTAGTGTGAATAACCGCGGGTGTGTTATCTCCGGTATTTTTCCTTAAAGCTAATGGATCGTTGACGATGGATGCTCTTAATGGGTTGCTTTGGTCAAGATAAGCATTCGAAACACCTTGGTTAATTAAATCTTCGATTGTGTGATTTCCCTCAAGCTGGATACCCATACCTACTTCAACGAAAACTGTGACTATTCCGGTATCCTGACAAAGTGGACGCTTACCTAGGGCGGACATTTTTGAGCTGGTAAGGATTTGTTGAATCGCATCTTTTGCAGGTCTGGACTCTTCCTTTTTACAAGCCTCCACCATTGCCTGAATAAAGTCATTAGAATGATAGATGGAGATGTACTGGAGCGCCTCAGCAATACTGTTTATGATGTCATTATTTTTTATAAGCATTATCTGAATGTGGATTGGTTGAAGGCCATACTTTTTTCAATGTTTTTTCTCAAAATTTTTCCATTTTTTGTTTTTGGGAACTCTCTTGTTAGATAAACAGTTTTAGGTGCCTTATACGCCGCTAAATGTTGCTGACCAAATTTTAATAACTCGTTGGGGTCAGGATCTTTTTCGTCATGGGGAAGCACATAAACTACAACCAATAATTTGTCTTTCTCTACCTCTTCACCAACCGCCGCACAATCAGATACATCGGGGTGTGACTTATATACTCGCTCAATTTCGTAGGGTGATACCCTATAACCGAAGCTCTTGATTATGTCATCTTTCCTGCCTAAAAACCATATATAGCCGTCCTTGTCATACTTTGCNTAATCTCCGGTAAAAAACCAGCCATCGTGCAAATGTTTTTTTGTTTCATCCGGTAAATTCCANTATCTTAAGAACAAGCCAGGATCGCTATCCGGAACACATATCATTCCCTCTTCACCCAGGCCTACCTCTTGTAAATTTTCTGGGTCAAGCAGTTTTATATCATGGCCCGGTTGCGGAAAGCCTGCTGAGCCTGGCCTAATTGGATTGTATTTATTCTCAGATAGGTAATACGAAAATTCAGACATACCAACTGCTTCAAAGATATCTTGGTTAAAACGTTCTCTCCATTGGTTAAGAACTTCGTCGGAAAGATGTTCACCGGCGCTCATGCAATATCGTAATGATGGAACATCATTATTTGTAAATTCTGTTTTTTGAAGTATTTGACGATAAATAGTTGGCACACCTATAAATATAGTGGCTTTGTGTTTTTGGATTAATTTCAACCACGTATCAGCCTGATTCTTTCCTTCATAAACAACAATTGTTTTCCCTAAATACAATGGATCCATAAGCCCTGATCCCAATACGTAGGTCCAGTTAAATTTTCCTGAGTGTACTATGCGATCATCATCTCCCACAAAATCAAACCAAAATTTTGATGCAGGTTTTCGACCAATTATTGCTCTGTGTGCATGTAATACTCCTTTAGGATACCCAGTAGTTCCAGATGTGTATACCAAATACGCTGGGTCATTGGCTTGCGTATTGATTTCCAATTTGATTTCCTTAATTGAAACTAAGGCATCATTTAAATCAAATACTTTATATCTTTCTAATTCTTCAATTTCTCCATCACCCGTTAAAAAAATGTAATGAAGGCTTTCTGGTAAATCAAGGGTTTTAAGAGTTTTCCACATAACTTTGTCGGTGACGATTCCTTTTGCTCCAGAGTCTTTAGCTAGATAAAGCACCTCTTCAGCAGTCAATAAAGTTGATGTGGGAACAGAAATACAAGAGGCCTTCATGGCACCTAAAAATGAAATAGGATAATCGATTGAATTAGGCAGGCGGATAAGCACCCTGTCCTCTTTTTTAAATTCATTATTTACTAGCAGCTGAGCAAACTGATCAGTTTTTTTTGCTAACTCTTTAAAAGTAATCTCGCTGGTACCCAGTTCGTCATTTTCAACAATCATGGCTACCTTATTTTCAAACTGAGTTCCAAGATGAATTGTCGAACATAGGGATCCTATATTTAATGTTTGAGGCACTTCCCAATCCCAATTAAATTTTTGAATTTTCATTACAATATAGCTCCATAAGGCCAATTCTCGCGAATTACTTGTGCTGGTAATTTATTTAATACACTGATAGCAAAGTCCGTATCATCTTGATTAAGTGCCCTCAATGCATGTGCCCGAAGTAATGTCTGAAGAGCTTTACCAAACATTGGTGGATCCAACATCTCTCCCTCAAATTTAATCGCTCCCCCAAGAAGTGCATCAGCTTCAATTGCAGCTTTTAAAATTCTAATACGTAAGTTAATCTCGGTCGGTGATGGAGTATAAGCAACCTTGCAAAGGTGAATATGTCCAGGATGAATAACTTGTTTTCCGGTTAAGCCCTGTCCCGATTCAGTTACCGCATGTCTATAGACAGTTCTGGATTCATCGTCACCGTGTAAATCCAACCATCTTCTTACGTCGTGAGGCTCAATAAACTTTTCTGGCATTATATTTTCACCAATCAATGTCTCAACTCCGCCAATCACACCCTTACCTGCGATTCGAGCCTCAAACATAATCTGATTTAAGAAATAACTAAGCTCTTCTATCCAATTGGTAGGGGTTATATTAATACCCATCGCTTTTGAAAAATCATGTATCCCAAAGACTACATGTTTTACGGTACTATAAGACATGAGATCAGGGACTATTTTCAGGGATCTTGGATGCTCGATAATAGGCTGAATAGTTATCTTAGAGTTTAAATCTAATAGAATACTGGAGAGATCTCTGACTTCAGCTGAGCCATAGGCCTCACCTGCTTTTGCCAACATCACCACATCAACGTAATCGGATACCGTTTTTAATAGCGTAATATCTTTCTCAAACTCGACGGTCCTAAAAGGATTGATTCGAATAGCAATTTGGACATCAGGTCTTGATTTTCTAAGTCCAGACAACTCTAATTTAAGTAATTCACGACTGAGTTCTTTTTTTCTACAACCGTCTTCCAAGTCAAAAATAAGCGTATGTGCGATTGTTTGATGGGCATGCTTCTTAAACCTCAATGAGGCCGCCTCTAAGTCCTCATAAGAACTTGACGATGGTGAATATTTTACTGGTGGGTAGTAGAGTTGAATACCGGGCCAAAAACCACCAAATAAATCAGAGCCAATTTCTAAAATATTTTTTTCATTAATCATGATGGTATCTCTTCTTTAATTAATTCTATTAGATTATTCTTGCTAAGAATTTTCCATAAATCGTTATCCTGTTTTTTTAAAATATTCAACAATATTTTTTTTTCGGCTTCATTGAGATTTTGATAGTCATCCTCATAAAACTTATTCAAAACTAGATCTAACTCAAGCAAACCACGTCGACTTTTATATCGGATTATTTGGTCGATGTTCATGAAGGATCCTTTTTCAAAGTAAATATTTTTTTAAAACTTTTCTTTTTATTTTTAAATTGCATATCCTTAATTCCAGAAATAGCCTTAGCTGGACTTAATCCTTTAGGGCAAACGTCTGCACAATTCATTATGTTATGACATCTAAATAGACGATCTTCGTGATCTAAAAACTCAAGTCTTTCTTCCGCACCCTGGTCGCGGCTATCGGCCAAAAATCGATATGATTGAAGGAGGGCTGCGGGTCCCATGAACTTGTCTGGCCCCCACCAAAATGAAGGGCAAGAGGTTGTACATGCACCGCACAAAATACATTCATACAAACCATCTAATTTTTTTCTATCCTCAGGAGACTGAAGTCGTTCGGTTTTTGGAGGCTCCTCATTATTAATAAAGTACGGCTTAACATCATTGTAATTTTTAAAAAATTGATCCATATCCACTATTAAATCTTTAATTACTGGCAATCCTGGCATAGGTCTTATTTTTACTGGCTCTTTTAAGTCTTTTAATCTGGTTACACAGGCTAAGCCATTCTTACCATTAATATTCATACTGTCAGAGCCACAAACCCCTTCGCGACATGACTTTCTTAATGCAAGGGTCTCGTCTTGTTTTTTTATTTTCATCAATGCATCAAGCAGCATAAGATCAGATTCCTCTAAATTAACTTCATAATCTTGCATGTAAGGTTTTTTATCCTGCTCAGGATTAAATCGATAAATAGAAAATTTCATAATCAGTACACCCTTTTCTTTAATGGAAAAGTTTCCACAGTTAATGGTTTCAATTTTACATCGCGGTAGGCCAAACGATTTTCATTGGAAAAATATAGCGTATGTTTGAGCCATTTTTTATCATCTCTTTCTTCAAAATCTGATCGACAATGAGCACCTCGACTTTCTTGTCTGGCATTTGCAGATTGAATGGTTGCCTTAGCCACAGCAATTAAATTTTTTAACTCAAGCGCTTCGATTCTTGATGTGTTAAAAATATTACTTTGGTCCTTAACAAAAATATTTTCAGCACGTTTCGCAATGTCATCTATCTTTTTTACTCCCTGTTCTAATAAATCTGGAAAGCGAAACACTCCGCAGTGATCTTGCATAACTTTCCTTAACTCTGCACCAAGTCCATCAATGGTCTCTGCGTCTTTATTTTTTGTATGAAGTCTACTAATTCTCTCTTTAGTAAATTCTAATGATTCGTTTGGGATATCTGGAAAATCCTCTTTTAAGTTAATTGAATTCACAATATGCTGACCTGATGCTCTTCCAAAAACAATTAAATCTAAAAGTGAATTGGATCCTAATCTATTTGCACCATGAACAGAAACGCAAGCACACTCTCCTACCGCATAAAAGTTTTTGATTAGGTCGCCTTTTTCATTTTTTCTAACTTGCCCATTAAGATCAGTTGGGATTCCTCCCATCATATAATGAACCGTTGGCACAATTGGAATTGGATCTTTTACTGGATCTGCATTCGCAAACTTGATGGCTATTTCTCTAATTCCCGGTAATTTTTCATTTATTTTTGCTTCGCCCAAGTGAGAAAGTTTTAAATAAACCGCATTCTTATTTTTCCCAA
>JGI26086J50260_1000770_pt1 | contig 19901 bp, 11 predicted proteins | sample SaaInl3SG_22_DNA_FD_50260 | JGI IMG/M metagenome (IMG submission 50260)
GCTCTTCTTGTTTGGACGTGACGCGCATGGGGATGAGGCTGTTGACCACCGCAAACAGCGCGTAGCTCAACCCAAACGCTCCCACCGCCACTCCGGCGAGCGCCGCGACGTGCTTCCCAAACGTCTCGAACTCCCCGGACGTCAGCCCCACTTCCGCGGCAAACACGCCCGTGAGCACCATGCCAACCATGCCTCCGACGCCATGGCTGGCGAAGACATCCAAGGTGTCGTCCACGCGGCCGGACTTGTGGAACAGGTCGGTGACCAGGTTGCTCACCAAGGCCGCGATGAACCCGATGAGAACGCTGTCTCCTAAGCTTACAAAACCCGCAGCCGGCGTGATGGCCACAAGTCCCACGACGGCACCGATGCATGCACCCACAGCCGACATCTTTCGATCGCGGTAGCGGTCGAAAAAGATCCACGTGATCATGGCTGTGGCAGAGGCGAGGTTGGTGTTCGCGAAGGCCACGACCGCATCCGCTCCTGCCGAGAAGGCGGATCCCGCGTTGAACCCAAACCACCCAAACCAGAGCAACCCCGTTCCCAGGATCACAAACGGGATGTTGGCGGGAGTCACCTCCCCTTCCATGCGACGGCCAAGAAACAGGGCTCCTGCCAAGGCCGCGCATCCCGCAGACATGTGCACCACGGTGCCCCCTGCAAAATCCAAGACGCCCCACTGACGAAGCAACCCATCCGGATGCCACGTCATGTGGCACAACGGCGGGTAAATGATGAGCGCGAACAGCACCATGAACAGGATGTAAGCCCGGAAGCGCACGCGTCCCGCCATGCTGCCTGTGATGAGCGCCGGGGTGATGATGGCAAACTTGAGTTGGAACAACGCAAACAAGAGAAAAGGAATGGTCCCCGCGAAGTCCGCATTGGGACTCAAGCCCACCCCACGAAACGCCAAGAATGTCCGCGGATCACCGACGACCCCTCCGAGGCTCTCGCCAAAGCACAAGCTGAATCCCACCAGCACCCAAATCACGCTGATCACGCCAAGCGCCACAAAGCTTTGAAGCATGGTGGAGATGATGTGCTTTCGGTCGACCATGCCCCCGTAGAAGAAGGCCAAACCTGGCGTCATCAACAACACAAACGCGCTTGCGACCACCATCCACGCGGTGTCACCTGCATCCAGTGCGGCCAACGCCGCTTCGTCAGTGGCCGCCTCGTACGACGTGCCTAAAAACCAAAGTGCCGGCACCAACAGCGCCAGCGCCAGAAAGTTGCTCTTTCTGCCCATGTGTCCAAGAAATTCGAGGGTTCCCGGGGATCATTGTCCGGGGCGAGGTCAAGCCTCAAGTGCGAAGCTATTGTGCCTCAGCGACATGAGCAACTCGTGTCCCTCCAACACCCTCAGAAGGGCCACGTGTAGCTGATCCACGGCACAGGTGTCGCTCCGCCATCTTCGTCGATGAACATCATGAAAGCGTACTCCTGCAACCGCTCTTTTGTGGGACGCCAAACCCGCAATCCCAACGAACCAACCACATTCACAGGGAAAAACTCCGGATTGAAGAAATAGTAGTTCTCCGACATGAACCACGAATTGTCCGCCACTTGCACGCACCCACTGAAGTTGAGCATGGGCGAGTTGATTTCCTGGGAGTTGAACCCGTTCTCGTTGGTGCCGCCGAGGTACCCCGCCGCGACCGTGAAGTGGTTGTTTTCGTCGCCCTTGGTCACGTTGACAAACGGAAAGACAATGCCTCCGCCGGCCCATCCGATTTGGGCGAGCCCTCCTGCCGAGGCATGAACCTTGTCCGAGAGCTGCGTGCTCNCCTTCACCGTGAGNCCCGCCCCCAACGGGGAGGCACTTAGACCTCCAATGAGGTTGTCGGTCAGCCCGTAACTCACGTTTCCAATGCCGAGGATGCACAACGACGCGTAGCCTTCGCCTTGGCGCAAGCTGTGCGCCGACGGGGCAAAGAAGTAGCGCGTGGCCTGCAGCGCTCGGTCGTCCTGAACCATCCGATCGGAAAGCTCGATGTCCATGCCGCTTCCCCCTCCTCGGGTCCCTGCAGGCGCATCCACCATACGGATGACGTTGACCTTGGGCACGACGAGCTTTCCCATGTCCGGGGTTTCCAAGGTGACCTCACGGCCATCGTCTGCTGTGAGGTACCCACAACGAACCACGCCCGATTCCAGAGTCAAACAGACGTAGCGGTCGCCCCCCTGTCCCCAAACGGTGCCCATGACAACCGAAAGCGTGAGAAGCAAGACGAAGCGATTCAGCGGAAGATTGAGATTCAACATGGGCCCAAGTTACCCCGCCTCAAACCATCAGCAAATGGTGCCGTAGAGCGACAGGATTTCGAGGAAGTCCGCCACCGTCACTTGGTTGTCGCCATCCACGTCCGTGGTGCAATTGACCAAGCATCCAAATTCCGCCAAGGCAGCCAGGATGTCTGAGACCCCAACGGCCTGATCGCCATTGAAGTCGCCGGGGCACTCACAGGGGTCGCAACTTCCGTCGTCGTAGAGCGCTGAGGGCTGGAAGTTGCATGCCGTGACGTCGGTGCATCCTTGGATGCAATTCCCCTCGATGTTGGCATCGAGCCACGCCATGCGGTCGTGGATCCAGCCACGCAAAAACTCCACCTCCTCCTCGTAGGTCTGGCCGATGAACACGTTGGGCCACACGTACTGACCTAAGCGTGGCCAACGGTTGTGGTCCCGTTGAGCTGGAGCTTCCAGCAGCGTAGCCAGCGAATCGACGATGGCGTCAATGCTNTCATCGCTCCAGATGTCCGAGCGGTAATCGTCCCACATNCAGCGCGTCAATCCCGTGTACTTGGGATCGTCGCGAAGGCGTTCCCACCAAAACGGGTGAAGCACTTGNCACGGCGAGTCCGACTCGAACCCGTACGTCAAGAAGCTGTCGCAGCCNTCCGAGTTGCCAAAGCCAAGGTTGTAGTCCCACCATGGGCCCATCACGATTTGGCCTCCGTCGGAATCCTTTTCCTTGTAGAAGTATGTGCTCAGGCGGTAGGCGTCNACGTTTTTGGTGATTTCGTTGGCGAAGTACATCTGAATGAACGACTGGACGTCGACGAACGACGCATAGCCCTGGTCGGGGTCGTCGAAATTGCCGCCCGCCAACGCGTTTTCAAACGCCGTGAAATGCTGTTGGATGTAGGCGAGTTGAAGCTCGTGCAGGCTGTCGGCCTCGGGCTTATGCAACTGAATCACCTGAGCATCGCCGCCGAGCCTGGGATAAGGTGAAGTCCACCCCGCCTCAAAATCACCTTGAAGCCGGTCCACCTTCAAGATGTACCCGCCGGTGAGCTCGTCACCGAGGGTGTCGACGGGCTGGAGNTTGGCGATGTTGACGCGGTTCAGNTCCCGTTTGATGTTCTCCATCAACATGTACACACCGNGGTAATTCCCGTTGAGGTACAGCTCGCAATACCGCCGTCGTGTGGTGTAACGACCAAGCCGATCGCCCAGCTCGTAGATGACGGCGTTGCGCATCAACGACTTGTCCGAATACGGCCCGTGCAAAATCCAGTCGTTCTCGGCAGGCATGCCCAGGAGCGAGACGTTGGCGTTGTCGCCGAGCGGCGTCTGCGTCTCGAGGGCGTAGGACTGCTTGGGGAAGAATTGGGAGGATGAGCCGCGGATTTCAATGGTGATTTGGCCGTCGAATTCGTTGGGCACATCGGCAAGCGTATTCAGCCCGCCCGGCAGGTTGGTCACCTTCATGTTGCCCTCCACGCGCGGGTCGTCCACAATGGGGTCCACCGTCGTGATTTGAATCAGGGGCAAATTGGATTCGCCAAACACTGCGCACGTCCCGTCGTCCACGGTCGCCGAGGGATTGTAGTTGACGGCCGTCTCGTCCGTGCACCCGGGAAAAGCAGGGCACGAACCGTCGGTGGTGCACTGTGCAAAGCACGTGTTGATGACCACAGGTCCCGCGACGTTTTCGATGTATCGGTCGTTCCAGTTGTCGGGGTCCGCGCAGGCCTGCCCTGCGATGTTCTCCTTGCAGCTCCAATCTTGGCAAGCGCCGTTGGTGAAGGTGTAGTGACCCGAGAAGCCTGCTGGCACCTCGACCGTGATGGTCCAAACCCCATCCCCGTCGTCGTCCGCCATCGGGTAATCACCTGGCATCCCAAAATTCCCGCCCCCCGCAAGGAACACCCCATCCGGCGACACGTCCTCGTTGGCCATGTTCAGGCGGAAGGTGATTTGCGGCGTGGCAGGTGCGGGCGGCACGAACCAAGAAGGCGGCGCCTCGAACGTCGAAGCCGCTGTCGTCGCGCCCAAAAACAGAAACGGACGTGCCGTCAAATCCGAGGACGTCGCGTTCGCGTTGTGGACTTCGATCGCGAGGCAGTTCTCCCCTTCCACGAGCAAGCTCGCCATGTCCAGTTCCACGAGGTCAGGCGTCCCCCCGGCGTACAGGACCGCTTCGTGCCACGTGTCGAGCACCTGGTTCCACATCAACATCTCCCCGGGCTCCCCCGCGTTTCCGCGCGCCACCTCCACCCCATTCAAGTAGGCGACGTACGCGTCGTCGTAATCCACCGCGAGAACAGCTCGCGAGAACAAGCTCAGGTCGTTCACGGAAAACGTGTGCCGCAAGTAAATGCTCGTCGTCGCCGGGACCTCCGTTTCATCGTCGCCATCCCCGTAACCAAAGCCCGCGGGCCCCTCGTCCCAGGTCTCGTCCGCAAAATTCCCAGAATTCCAGTAGCCTACGGGTTGAAAGGTCGGAATCCAATACCGCCAAATCGTGCCGTCCTGCACCACCGCTTCCCAGTGGTCCACTGGAGCTTGTGCCAACGTCAACACGGGGGCACACAGCACCAGCCACGCCACCCACAAGCTTGCCTTGAAATCCGTCTTCATGAACGTGCCTTTTGCGAGAGAATCATCTTGAAAGATAGACCATAAGTCAACCCCAAGGCCGCACGAACACCTCGCGCAGCGTGGCGAGGCCCTCAGACGTCGTACCTTATAGGTCTCACTGCGCTTGCCATGAACGCCCTCCGACTCACCTTGACCCTGACCGCCTGCGCCCTGTCTCTGGCTCTGCCCGTGCGCGCCCAACACGGCTGCATGCATCAAGAACAGCGCGATCAGATGCACCAGGAGCATCCCGAATGGATGGGCATGCAGGGCGTACGGCACCAACAGCTTGAGGACCACACCACGCAGTTCGCGGCGAACCAGCTCTTTTGCACGCAGGAAGACCTCGTCATCCCCATCGTGTTCCACGTGGTGCACGACAACGGGCCGGAAAACATTTCCGACNCCCAAATCCACGAAGCNATCGTCCAACTCAACGAAGACTTTTCCGCGACCAATCCAGAATTGGCGGACGTTGACCCGGCGTTTGAAGGNCTGGTCGCCGACGTGGGGATGGTGTTTCGGTTGGCCGATTTTGACCCCAACGGCCAACCGACGACCGGAATCAACCGCATCCAATCGGACTTGACGTACAACGGGAGCAACCTCGCGCTGAAGCAAATGATCCAGTGGGATCCGACGATGTACTTGAACGTGTGGGTCGTGCATTCGTCGGACGGAGGCAACGGGTCGGCGTTTGCGTTCTACCCGGGCGACGTCGAAGGGTCGGCGTCGGTGTACGACGGGGTGGTGTCATCGTACTGGGCGGTGGGGCGCACGGAGACGGCGGTTTGGACCCACTACAAGATCCTCGCCCACGAAGTCGGCCACTGGGCCAACCTCAAGCACACCTGGGGAGACCAATCGTACAACGGCTCGACGGCGGGATGCGCCTACGACGACGAGGTGGCAGACACGCCCAACACCATCGGCAACACCGGCTGTGACGTGGCGGCGGGGTCGTGTGGCACGCCCGACAACGTGCAGAACTACATGGACTATTCCAACTGTTCGAGCATGTTCACGGAAGGCCAAAAAACGCGCATGCTCGCCACCATGTGCTCGGACGTGGCGGGCCGGAACAACATTTGGTCCCCTGAAAACCACGCCTTGGTGTTTCTGCAGGACGTGTTTCTGCCGCGCATTGTGTACCAAGCCCAATCCTTTGAGGAGGACTTCGCCAACGACGGCACGGTCGACAGCGAGATCGCGCTGGAATTGCTGGACTTGAGCTTTGCCGCCACCGGCCCCCTCACCGAGGGCGTCGATTTCACGGCTGGCAACCTGCCCGCAGGCACGTCCCTCTCGGTCACCGTCACCGACGCCTCCCACGCGACAGTCACGCTCACTGGACAAGTGGCGAGCCACACTGTGGCCGACAACCTGAGCAACCTCGAGCTCCATTTCACAGACGCCCCCTTTGCAGGCGTGACGCTTGCCGACATCTACAACCCCTCCAACACGGCCCTCGGATTGACGTTCCTCGACCCGTACGAGATTGTCTTTGTGGATTTGGTGGACGACGCCCACAACTTCTTTGAGGGGCGCCGCTGGACCTGGTTCACGATGGGCTCAGGCGGGGCGGATTGGGGGTTCTTTCATTACGATTTGGTCCACATCAAACTGGAGACGTACGGCAACGGCGCCATCTGCCACCCCGGCACGCGCAACATCGTGCCCCTTCCCCACGGCACCGCTGTCGGCCCCACGTCCCAAATCACCCCTCCCGGCACCTGGTACCCCGACCAACTCGACCTGTCCAACCCCACCTACACCGACTGGAACGGCCAAACCGCCTACGCCGGCGTGCAGTTCGAGCGCAACGGTCGTTCGCATTACGGCTGGATCCGGCTGCGGGTCAGCGCCGATGGCCGCCACTATTACGCTCTCGACATGGCCTACAACGAGGAGCCCTACGCGGCCCTGGCCACGGGTGAAGTGGAGCGCCCGGTCTTGGCCTACACCCAAACCACGTTCCACGAGGCCTTTGCCAACGACGGCAGCCTTGAATCGGTCCGCGACGTGGACCTCTTTGGCTCGACGTGGGCAGACTTCACCACCCTGCAAGCTGGCGCAAGCACAGGCTTTGACGTTTCCAACGTCCCGGACGGCCTGACGGCCCAGCTTGAGCGCGTCTCCGACACGCACGCCCGCGTGTCTTTCACGGGCCAAGCGCTTGACCACCACGACCTTGACGACGTCTCCGTCACAGTGTCCTTCGCCCCGTCCTTGTTGACGAGCGTTGCGGACGGCATGGACCTGAACCAAGGCATGGGCCTCGACTTCGCGGACCCGTACGGCATCGAGTACGTGGTCGTCGATTCCTCCGAAGGCATCGCCATCGCCAACCCCGGGACCAATTGGAAGTGGTTCACGTGGGGTGTGGGGGATGCGGATTTTGGGCTGTGGTACATCAACGGCCATTTTCGTCTGGAGACCTACTCCAAGTCGGGCGTCTGCAACCTCGGCTCCACCAACCTCGCTGCGCTTGTCGACGGCGACACCATCCAGGACGCAAGCAACTGGGAGTACTTCTCCGAGCTCGAGACCCAGCTCGTGATCACCTCCCCCACGTACACCGATTGGAACGGCTCAACCCTCTACGCAGGCGTCAAAATCACGCTCGCCGAGCGCTTCCATTACGGGTGGATGCGGTTTGAGGTAGGGCCGGACGGCCAGTCTGTGCGTCTTGTCGACTACGCCTACAACCGCAAGCCCGGCGAAGAAATCTTGGCCGGACAGATCTACGCCACCTACGGCTGCACGGACCCCTTGGCCCTGAACTACAACCCCGTCGCCGTGGACGACGACGGCACCTGCGAATACCCGCTCGACTGCGGCGAGGACAACGCCATCCAGCTCCTGATGTTTGACGGGTACGGCGACGGGTGGAACGGAAACACCCTGACGCTCTCCGCCCCCGACGGCACCCCCGTCGAGTCCTTCACCCTGAATTCCGGTTCGGAGGGCGCCACGGAATTTTGCCTGGCCTCGGGCTGCTACCAGTTCAGCGCGGGAGGCGGCAACTACCTCTACGAGATCTCGTGGGAGATGTACCACGACAGCGTCCTTGTGGCCAGCGGCACCGCCGGCGACTCCGGCCTCTTCTCCGTCAATGGCGATTGCAGCNCGCTCTACGGCTGCACGGACCCNGACGCCCTGAACTTCAACCCGGACGCAACCTTCGACGACGGCACATGCGTCCTTCCCATCCTCGGCTGCACGGACCCGGGCGCCCTCAACTTCGACCCCACCGCAGAACAAGACGACGGGTCCTGCTACTACGACACGGACGTCTTGGGTTGCACCGACCCCGGCGCCACCAACTACGACCCCAGCGCCACCTACGACGATGGCACCTGCACCTACCCGGGCCTGCAACTCGTCGACGTCGCGGCGGAATGGTGCCTCGGCGAAACCATGCTCATTTCCTGGACTGGCGGCAACGCAGCGGACCTCATCAACCTCAGACTCATCCACGTCACAGGAAACTACGTCTACGCCTCCCTCGGCCTCGTCCCCAACACGGGCCAGCACGAATGGGTGATCGAAGGCATCGACACCACGCCTGGCATCACGTACCGCCTGTATGCCGAGGTTCACCCCTACCCGCCCAGCACCTACACGTACGGCAACACCTTCACGGTGCAAGCCGACTGCGCCCCTGCATGTCCGGCCGACTTGGACGGCGACGGGGCCATCGCCACGGGTGATGTGTTGATCATGCTCGGGCAATTTGGTTGCAGCACAGGATGCGCAGGCGACCTCACAGCCGACGGCGCGGTCACCGTCGAGGACTTTCTCATCCTCCTTGGCGAGTTTGGCAACGCCTGCCTCTGATCTTTCGCTCCCTCAAAAAAAGGTCCGCTCCTTCCGTGATGCGAACCATTTCCCTAAGTCTGTGCGATCCCACAGGGACTCGAACCCCGAACCGTCTGCTTAGAAGGCAGATGCTCTATCCTGTTGAGCTATGGGACCCATCAAGTCGCCCGCTGGCGCCCTGAAGTTTGGGGCAAAGATGTGGCTCATCCGCCACTTCCCCGGCCAAAGACCACAAAAAAAGGGGCCGCATCTCTGCCGCCCCTTTCTCACTCGGCCGAAGCCAAATTCAATTCAATCAGTTGCTGCCAGAGAGACCAGACGTCTTGTCGCCTCTCTTCTTGCTCTTCTTCTTGTCGTCGGTGTTTGCAGCGGCCCCTTTCGAGCAGCAGCCACTGGAAGCGGCCTTGCTGCAAGAAGCACCCTTCGCGTCCGTAGAAGCAGAGGCACCCTTCGAGCAGCATCCCGCCGTCTTAGACTTGTCGCATGAAGCACCTTTGGCGTCCGTAGAAGCAGAAGCACCCGCAGACTTGCTGCAGCATGATCCGGTCGCAGACTTGGATTTGTCGCAAGAAGCCTTTTGGTCTTTCGAGCACGCTGGCTTGTTGGCGTCTTTGGCGCACGTTTGCTCCGTCTTGGCCTTCTTGTCGGCAGGAGCTTCCGTGGATTGGGCAGACACCGTCAAAGCGAAGATGGCGAATGCTCCGAGGAAGAGGAACTTTTTCATGATGTTGTTGATTTTCAAAGGTCAAACCGCAGACAAATCGCCTTTGGAGCTCCCAAGATACGAACTCCTGCATTTTGTAGCATTGAGCGTGAAAGGATTTCACTATTTTTGCCCTCCCGCAGGTCGCAAGCGCGCAACCGTGAAAGCGGAAAGTCTTGGAGAGGTGCCAGAGTGGTAATGGAGCAGATTGCTAATCTGTCGACGGGCAACCGTCGCCAGGGTTCGAATCCCTGTCTCTCCGCACAATCGAAAAGCCAGCGTCGACACGCTGGCTTTTTTGCGTCAAGGAGATCACCCAAGCTTGCTTGAGGGGAGCGACGAAGGCGCAAAAAAGACCCACACGCGACAGGGGGCAGGCTTTTCGATTGTCAGCCTCCCCCCTCGAGATCACGAGCGGAGCGAGTACTCCCTGTCTCTCCGCACAATCGAAAAGCCAGCGTGTCGACGCTGGCTTTTTTGCGTCAAGGAGATCAGCAGCGACCTCCCGTAGGCGTCGAGTGCTTGTGGCCAGCTTGCAGAAGCGTGCAACATCCAGGCCTGACATCAGGTTGTTCCCAAGGAAAACCCCTCATGTATTTTTGCCCCATGCCACATCGTTTCGCCCTTTTGAGTCTTCTGTGCTGTGTCGGCCTGTCTGCATTTCATGCCCAATCTTGGGAGCCCTTCGCCTCCGTCCCCAGTGGGTTTGTGAGCGACCACAGCTTTGGGTTTGCGCTGAATGGAGCAGGGTATTTGGTGGCTGGTCAAACGCCTGATGGCTTCAGCGACAACATGTTCAAATACGATCCCGTGACGGACACCTGGAGCACACTCCCCGACTTTCCAGGGCCTGCGCGCGGATACACCATCGGGGATACGTGGAGCGGAGAGGCGTGGATGGGGTTTGGTCTTGGCAATGACGGTCCGCTGAATGATCTCTGGAAATACGACCCCGCAACCACGTCGTGGACGGAAATGGCTTCATGCCCCTGCGAAGCACGATACCATCCGGCTTTTGTCGCCATGGATGGGCACATCTACATGGGTCTCGGGTCGAATTATTCCGGTGACCTTGGCGATTGGTGGGACTACGACATGGCCACGAATTCCTGGAGCCAAAAGCCTGACTTGCCCGCTTCTCCGCGGCACCATCCCTATCAGTTTGGGCTGGATGGCTTGGTTTACACGGGGTTTGGGCACAGTGGGGAAGACATCTTCAACACGTGGTATGCTTACGACCCCAGCGCCGAATCTTGGAGCGAAATGGCGGAATTGCCGGGTCAAGGACGTGTCGCGGGAACCCAATTTTCACACAACGGGCTGGGGTTTGCATTGAGCGGAGACGGCGAATCCCACAGCTCCATGGACGAGGGGGAGTTTTGGGCCTACGACCCCGCGTCCGATGCCTGGTCTCAGTGGCCCTCTCACCCCGGATGGTCCCGATGGGCGCCTGCCTCTTTCGTCATTGAGGATGTCGTCTATTTCATGCAGGGCACCACAACCGACCCTTCCTCCGACCTCTACGTCTCGACCAACTTCAAGTTCAGCCTGGTGCCCACTGCCGCAAACGACGTCTCAGTGGACGGTTACCTCGGTGAATTGGATGGATGTGGAGACGGCAGTCAGCCCATCGTCGCTCAAATCCGCAATTGCGGAGCCCCCGGTTTCATCGACATCAACCTCTCCATGATCGTGGACGGAAACGAGGTGCTCTCCCAGCCGTGGAGTGGCACTTTGGCCAGCTACGAAACCGCTGGGGTTGTTTTGGGATCCTACGACACCTCAGATCTGGAGTCTTTTGATTTGGTCATCAACGAGGTCGACGAAAACCTCGAGAACAATGCCTTCAACGTCGAAGCTTTGGACTTGAATGAGGCTTACCTCACGTGCACGGTCACCTTGATCACGGATGCTTGGGGAGAGGAAACCGGCTGGGCCATTTTGGACCAAGAAGGAAACGAAATCATAGGGGCACCTGCCGGCACCTACGCCTCCAACCAATCCTACAGCATCGATGTCACCTTGCCCGCCGAGGGATGCTACGAAGTGATTCTCACCGACACCTACGGAGATGGCATGGTTGGGAACTTCGGCTCAGGTCCTGGATCATTTGCATTGACTTCCTTCGAAATCCCGGGCAACCCATTCACGGACTTCCCTGTGTTTGAATACGACGGTGGGTTTGAATTTTCCGAACTCAGACAACCCTTCCGGGCTGTGATCGCGGATGTCAACGCTGTGGCCGACCTGCCATCTCCACTCCGAGGGCGAGTGTACCCCAACCCTGTTCAGAACGTGCTGACCTTGGAATGGAAGGAAGCCCTGATGACGGGGGTCATCGAAGTGTTCAACGCATGGGGCCAACCTTGCTCAAAGGACGCTGTGGTTCATCAAAATCGGCTCGACATCCCAACAGAATCTTGGCTCCCCGGTGTTTACTTGGTGCGGTCTCAAAGCAACTTTGGGACGGAAACGTGGCGGATTCTGAAACGATAGACTACCTTTCCAAGGCTCCTCAATCATCATGAAGAAAAACTTGGGAACCCTCGATCGCCTCATCCGCTTCGCACTGGCGGCGGTCTTCATTTACCTGTATGCACGCAGTTATTGGTTCTACGCAGAGAGCTTGCCCGGAGGGGATTTTGTGGCGTTGTCCTTGTTTGTCCTAGGTGTGCTACTCATCATTTCGAGCGTGGTCGGGTTCTGCCCGGTGTACGCGCCGTTTGGGTTGTGCAGCATGAAAAATGCGGGCAAAAAGGAATGCTGATTCCGTCGATCTGACCTTTCCGGTCCAGGCCACATTCGAGAACTCTCCGTCCTCCGTATCTTGGAGGTATGCTTCGTCGGGAATTCCTCCAAGGTTCAGCCATCGTTGGCGCGTCGCTCGTGCTGCCACGCATCCTACGCGCGTCATCCGGCATGTGGGCCGAAGGCGGAGAGCGCACGATTGCGCGCGTGCTGACGGCCAAGAGCACGATGGTCCAAAACACGCCCGTCCTTCGATCCTTTGCCGGCAACCACACCGACCTCGTGTCGCCGTGGGTGATGCTGGATGAGTTTGGGCCAATGCGGATCGAGCCCGGCACCTTGGGCATGGACATCAAAGCCCACCCCCACGCAGGCATCACCCCAACGACGTACTTGATTTCTGGAAGCGGGCGCCACACGGACAGCCTCGCCAACGACATCGTGTACCGCAAAGGCGAATTCATGCTCTTCAGTTCCGGTCGGGGCGCCATCCACGAGGAGGTCTCGAGTGACGAGATTCGGCGGGACGGCGGCACCGTGCACGGATTTCAGGTTTGGCTCAACACGCCTTCGCAGGAGAAGTTTTGCGACCCGTCGACCGTCATCCATCATCGCGAGGACACGCCCATTGTCGAGCTCGGCGACGCGAAAATCAAGGTCATGATCGGCACGCTCGAAGGCTGCACCTCCCCCGTCTTCACATTCACCCCGTCGTTCTACTACCACATCACGCTTTTGGCGGGCGGACGTCTCGACCTCCCCGTCGACCCCACGCACAACGCTTTCGCGCACATCATCGAAGGCCAGCTTGAGGGCGAAGGCCGAAACCTCCTGCGCGACGAGCAACTCGCCCTGTACGACCGCGGCGGCGACGTGATGCGTTTCCACGCCCTCGAAGATTCCGAATTCCTCGTCTTGGGCGGCCAGCCGCTCAACGAACCTCTTGTGAGCTACGGGCCGTTTGTGATGAACAGCCAGGACCAAATCAACGCCTGCATCCGCAACTACCGCGCAGGGTTGATGGGAGAGCTGTAACTTCGCTGAACATTCTGCGAAATCCTCCGTCCATGCATGCTTCTTTCAAACAACTCACCTCTGGGTGTCTCTTGGCGTTCCTGGTGTGCCCTGCTTGGAGCCAGTTCACCGCCTCAGACTTTTTGGGTGCGTGGGATGGCGATTACTCTTGGGAAACGAATGGCGGGGGGGCGACCTTCACCACGTTGACGTTTCATGAAAACGGCCAATACAACGAGTCGAGCCTGAACGTCTACGGTACGTTGTACCCCAACACCAACATGTGGGAATACAATGCCAGCACGAATTGGATTCGCCTCTACTGGGTATCCCACATTTACAACGGTCAGCCCTCCTACACCGAAGCAAACTACTTCGTCTTGGGGTGCACGGAGACCAGCTTGGAATTGGTGTATGTCAACGAGTATGGCCAGGCGCCAGCGGCGGGAAGGTTTGTGCTTTCGCGCGAGAAAACGTCAGGGGTGGTCGCGTGGTGTGGCGCCGCTCGAGAGGCCTCGGTGCTGGCGTCCTTCAACGTGCATGGTCAACGCATCAACCCTCAAACTCCAGGTGTGCTTCACATTCAGCACATGAGCGACGGAACTGTCCGTAAGAGGTTCGTGCTGCAGAATTGAGACGTCAACGTCCTGCACGTCCAAATTTCCCGCTTCGGTATTCCTCGTACGCTTCTTGGATTTCAGCCTCGGTGTTCATGACGAAGGGACCGTACGCCACGACCGGCTCGTCAATGACGTCCCCGTGGCACAAAAGCACGAGCGCGCCGTCGTCCCAGGACGTGATGTCGAGGTCGGTGCCGGAACCGTTCGTCAATTCGACCATGGCCCGGGATTGGGCCGGGACGCCGTTGACTTCGACCTCGCCACGCACGACGTAGAGCATCACGCCCCGTTCCGCAGGAACCGAGGTCGAGAAGGTCGTGCCAGGGTTCAGGTCCAGCCAAGACATGAACAGTCCGGTTTGGGACGCGACCGGACCCCGTTGCCCGTCGACCTCGCCCGAGATGATGTGCCACGACCAGGACGCATCGGGTCCCGACACGTGCAGGAGCTCGGCGCTGTCGTAACCGCGGTACCAGGGCTCGCACCGCTTGAGCGCGGCCGGCAAGTTCATCCAGACCTGGATGATCTCGAGCGGGCCACCTGACTCGAGGAAGCTTTCTGGGGAGATCTCCGCGTGCTCGATGCCGCGACCGGCCGTCATCCACTGGACGCCACCGGGGCCGGTGACGAAGGTTTGGCCTGTCGAATCGCTGTGCGCCACCTCGCCGTCAAACACAAACGTCAGCGTCTCGAATCCCTTGTGAGGATGCGGCCCAAACGGCAGCCCCCCGTTGTTTGGTGGGTAAACCTGCGGCCCGTGGTGGTTCAAAAACAAGAACGGATTGAGCTCGGGCAACGACCCCGTGGGCAACGCGCGAAACGTCACCAAATCCGCCATTGGCGTCTCCAACGCCGCATGCAACTGCCGCACCTCTCGCTTTCCGTGTGTCATGAATGCAATTAACAACCGTTCCCCATTTGCGTTCATCAACCACATCCCAAAAGATGCATCTTGCACAGCGATGAACACTTCCCTCATGCTCCGCGCCGGACTCTTGCTTGGCGCCGTCCGCACCGTATGGGTTGCCGTCGAACACCTCGTCGGCGCTCGCAGCACCCACCTCGAATGGGTCGAGCCCAGCTACGGCCTTTTCCTTTTCGTCGGCGCTCCGCTGACGTGGTTCTTCCTCTTGCGCGACCGCAATCCACACGCCCAACCCCTGAGCGTCAAAGAAATCCTGACCGCCGGACTCGGTGCAGGACTCCTGTTCGGCCTCATCCACGTCGGTGTCTTCGCCCTCTACACCGAGGTCCTCAACCCCGATTACCTCGATGCGTTCATTTCCTGGAACGCCGAGAACAGCAGCAACACCTTCGAAGTTGCCAACCGCGAATTCCGCCTCCCGGCCTTTCTCGACATTCTTCTCATCCACCCCCTCTTGTTTGCCCCAATCACAGCTCTGGCCATCAGCTTGACGGGTCGAATCAAGAAGTGAATCCAAACGTGTGATTTGACCTGATTTTTTTCGAGCAAGTGCCCCGAATCGAATCGCATGCACTATCTTTGCCGTCCTCAATCGCGAGGCGGGGCGTGGCCTAGTCCGGTTACGGCGCCTGTTTTGGGAACAGGAGATCGCAGGTTCGAATCCTGCCGCCCCGACTACAAAAGCCGTTCACAGTGTGAGCGGCTTTTTTGTGCGCGAGAGCGAAAGCTTGCTTTCAAGCGAACAGCAAACAAAAACAACCGCAAGCCTGCGCAGCAGGTCGCGGCTTTTGTAGAATTCCTCCCCCTTTCAGGATCTTGAGCCCGAGCGCAGTGAGCGGCGAAAAGTCCTGCCGCCCCGACTGCAAAAGCCGTTCACAGTGTGAGCGGCTTTTTTGTGCGCGAGAGCGAAAGCATTCCAACTTTTTCATGAGGTTTTCTTGTGCTGGTAACATCGCCCCGAAGGGTCTGTGGTCATGCGTTGGCACCGCCTGCCCGAAGACTTCGCGAGGCCCATGCATTGTACAGAGGTTGACGAACCCGATGAGGTCGTTTTGGACGACGACTGCTGTCCCTGCAGGCGCAGCGCATCGACACCCCAAACCGAGGACGGCAGTTCAGCCTCAATCCGGTCCTCCGTCTCGTCGGGCAAGCCTAGCAGCAGGTCCATTCCAAGTTCTGCCTCCAAGTCGTCCACTCGAACGAGATAATCCGTTAATTCTCCAGGGACCTTGACGGCGTTGGGAAACCGGAAGGCCAGGCACGTCGTGTCTGGATCCGTGCGCATCACCACCTTCCAAAACGCAGCGGGCACGCGCACGCCACTCGGCAAGGTCCCCAACGTCAGATCGCTCGGCCCGCACGTCACATGAACTTCATGGTAGGTCAAACCCCAATCCCGAACCCGCTCCTCCAATTCCTTCCAAATCCCACGGTTCAGGTTAGGCGATTGGGGCGCCATGTTGGTCATCAAAAACGAAGATTGCATCTCCTCGCTCGACCGCTTGGAATCCGCGGCAGGTTTCAAATGGCCACGGTCATATCCGGAGGCTCTGTACGACTGTCTGTCCGGACATCCATCCACCCGGGCATCCGCACGAAACGCATCCGAGCGACCCGCTGGACCAAAACACTCCGATTCTGCCAGTTTGTAATGCACCCAAAACGCCACGCCCGACGGACCGTCAAAATCCACGAGGTAACTCGGATTCACGAGCAGTTGGCCTTGCACTTCAGGTGCAAACTCGGAATCGGGATGACCAGAGAGTGGCACGGTCCCCTGGCTCCATCCACCTACGAAGGCCCAAGCACCGACCAACACCAAAAACACGCGAGGATTCATGCTCCTAAAATACTCCTGGCCTTGCCTAAGAATCAAAAACGGAGTCGAAGTTGCAACCTTTTTCAACCTGCTCCGTAAAGAGGAAAGAACATGGTTTTTCAGGTTGACAGCGAGCCTCATCGCTGACATGAATTGGTTTTGGTTAGATCAAAAAAGCCTCCCCTAAAGGAGGCTTTTTTGATGCCTCATGTTCGAGGAAGGCTAAGCATTATACGTTTAATTCAAGGTTATACAATCGTTACACAAATCGTTGCGCGCTTTGGTTTTAACTTCCAAAACCAACAGAATATTTATCATGAGACACATCTTCCCGCTCTTTTGCGCTCTTCTTTGTGCGTCGCTCGAACAAGTGGCATTCGGCCAAGAAATGGAGTTCGAATTTCCTACTTCCGTTTATCTCGCAGGCGAGTACCAAGGAGACATCCGCATTCCCGCACCTCGCATTCTTCCTCCCGCAGAGCGCGGCGCTGAAGTGACGTTTGTGTTCAGTGACGATTTTCCGGATGACGCACGTGCGGCCCTGTCGTACGCGGGCAGCATTTGGGCTTCGTTGTTGGTCGCACCCCAAACCATTGTTGTCAATGCCTACTGGCAGGAATACGAAGCCGGAAGCAACGCGTTGGCAAGTGCCGGACCCGACGTGCACAAGGCCAATTTTGCAAATGCGCCTTTTGCCGATGTGTATTTCCCCGTCGCCAATGCCAACCAACACGCTGGAGCTGACTTGAACGGCGCGGATCCTGAGATCCACTTTTCCGTCAACCAAGACCGACCTTGGTACACTGGAATTGACGGTGAGACTCCATCCAACCAGTACGACCTCGTGACCGTGGCCCTGCATGAAATCGGACATGGACTGGGTTTCACTTCACCAGTCAGCATGGACGGGGATGGCAACGGTTCGATTGCACCTTGGGGTGCAGGTGGGCTTCCTGTGGCCTATGACTTGTTCGTCCAGTTGGGCGCCAATCCTGGAGTCGGATCCATCATGGGGTACGAAAACCTTCCTCAAGCGTTGGGCAACGCTTTCACCAGCGAAAACTTGAATTGGAACGGTGCCAACACCATGCCTTTCTACAACGATGAAGTTGTTCCGTTGTACGCGCCTGCCACTTGGAATGGCGGCTCGAGCTACTCGCACCTCGACGAAAGCACCTTCCCCGCCTCGAATCCCAACAACCTGATGACACCTTCCTTGGGTGCCGGTGCGTCCATCCACAATCCGGGCAACATTGGCATTTCCATGCTTAAAGACATGACCTGGGAGTTGGGATGTGAACAATGGTACTTGCCCAACGAAGTGGACGGAGGTCCTGCCATGTTTGCTTGCTTCGCGCCAGAAGGCTACACTTTGGCTGAAAACCAAGCGTGTGCGGCTGACATCATTGCCTCAGACAGCTACTGCGTCGACAACACCTGGGACGACATTTGCCAGGACGCCTACGATTGCTGCGTCACGCCCACCGAAGGATGCATGATTGAAGGGGCCTGCAACTTCGACCCAAATGCATGCATTGACGACGGTTCGTGCGTTCTCTTTTGCCTTGAAAATTGCTTCCGCATTGAAATGACCGATTCCTATGGCGATGGATGGAACGGAGCCTCGTGGAGTTTGTCAACCGTCGACACCGGCCTCGGAATTGAAGGAGGCGGACTCGGAGACGGAGCAAGTGGTGTGCAAGGAGCCTGCATGGCAGACGGATGCTACCTGTTCCAGGTCACGGATGGCGCGTGGCCAAGTGAGATTGGTTGGACCATTTCCGGCATGGATGGCGACCCCATCAGCGGCGGAGCGGGCGAGTCGTTTGTCGTGTCTTTCGGCGGCTTGTCTGGTTGCACGGATTCCCAAGCGTGCAACTACAACGAAGATGCGTGCAACGACGACGGTTCTTGCATCTACGAAGACAACCCCGCCACCGACATGACCGCCAACCCATGGGTGCTGACGTTGACGCAAGGATGCTCGGGAGATGCCGACACCTACCTCATGGATTTCAACGCCGACTACACCACGCTCGCAAACGACGGTGCAACTGGCAACTGGCGCTTGTGCGGCGATGTCCTCAACTTCTACGAAATCTTCACGACGTACGGGGGCTCGTGGAACGGCAGTGAGTTCAACGGATTGTACACCTCCTTCGCAAGCGGCGGGTGCTTGAATCTGGCCCCCTTGGCGTTGGGCTGCATCGACCCCACAGCGTGCAACTACGAAGCGGACGCGAACTGGTCAGACGGGTCATGCACCTACCCAGGGTGCCAAGACGCCATGGCCTGCAACTACGACCCGCTTGCCGGATGCGCAGGTCCTTGCGACTACCCCCCTGCGTACTTCGAAGGATGCACCAACCCGATGTCGAGCAATTACAACGCCATCGCCACCGTGGATGACGGATCCTGCGATTTGAGCTACATGTGCGGCGAAGGGACGGTGTACGACGAAGTGCTCGGCATCTGCGTCACCAACGAGTGCGTGGGCGACTTCAATGGAGATGGCACAATCGGGGCCGCCGACCTCCTTGACTTTTTGGTTGTCTACGGCTCAAGCTGCGAGTAAGGCCTGTGCCAACCACGATCTGAAGAGAGCGATCCCACGGGTCGCTCTTTTCTTTTCTCCATGTCAAAGCCAATCGACCTGAAACGCAACCTTTTTCAATGCCCCCCGTAATGGAGAAAGAACATGGTTTTTCAGGTTGACAGCGAACCCATCGCTGACATGAATTGGTTTTGGTTAGAACAAAATGGCCTCCCTCGGGAGGCTTTTTTGTGTCGACGTGTGAAGTCCGTGCGAGGCGTGGTTGCTCAGTCTTTCACGCACCGGACGTGGCCTGTGTAGACTTGGTCCAGCACGGCTTCGGTCGCGTAGGTGTAGAGCTGCATGCCCTGTCCCGAATAATTCCCGTACGGTTCTGCGCCCCAGAACCACGCGTTGCTTCCGTCAAACAAAAAGCCCACCGCGCTGCTGCGCGAACCTCCTGGCTTGGCATTGAAGCCGCTGCTGTTGGTGCCGTTCCATCCTGAGGATGCTTTGAGGGCGGGGCCAGCCGCGGTTTGGCCTCCCACTTCCGTAAGAAGCGTTTGCCAATCGACCGTGGTGGGAAGGTGCCATCCTGAGGGGCATACGGTCCAGGTTTGGATCGCGGGGCCGTCGTAAATGACCCCGTAGGTTTGGTACCCCGAGGTGGCTTGAGCCGCCGACACGTCGTAGCCGTGGTAGTCGAGAACGTAAGCGTGGGCGCCGTACCCATCCTCCCAGCCTTGGGAGGGTGGAAAGACCTCCGGCAAGTAGCGTACGTTTTCCGCAAACCAACATTGGCCGCCGATTTGGACCGTGGCGTAGGTGTATCCCTCAAACTCGAC
>JGI26086J50260_1000773_pt1 | contig 19867 bp, 16 predicted proteins | sample SaaInl3SG_22_DNA_FD_50260 | JGI IMG/M metagenome (IMG submission 50260)
ATCAAACAGAGTCAATTCTGCTATATTTCCTTCTGAAATTGATATTTTGGGCAGGTCAAAAATTTCTCTAGGTCGGAGAGCTATTTTTTCTATCCACAATTCCCATCCCAATTCTTGTATTAAATCGTTGCATGCGCCAAAGCCCGTTTCCAAAATCGCCATGCCAAAGGCTGCGTGATCAAATTCACATTGCTTTATTTCGATGTCACAAGGAGTATGATCCATAGTGATTACATCTAGGGTTCCTTCTTTTAGAGCTTTTAGTAAAGCCACCCTATCTTCTTCAGGTCTCAAGGGAGGAAGCGTCTTAAAATCGGTGCTGTAGCCTTTTACGTTTTCTTCTGTATAGAGTAGGTTGCATAAGTTTACCGATGCGGTAACATTGTGTCCCAATGCTTTGGCTTCTTGTACTCTTTTGGCTCCTTTTTCTGTACTAACGCCATTGATATGTAAGTGACCTCCTGAATATTCTAAGAGAGATAAGTCTCTTTGAATGGCTATATCTTCTGCCATGGCAACCATGCCTTTAAGACCTAGCAATGTGCTTGTTTTTCCTTCATTCATTTGTCCTCCAAAACCCAAGTCTTCATTGTGAGGGAAGGAGTAGATAGGGGCGTTAAAAGTAGAACTGTACTGTAGCGCCAGTTTTAATAGGTTGGGGTTTCTTATCTCTTTTTTACCGTCAGAAAAGGCAATGGCTCCTGATTGATACATGTCAAAGAGTTCTGCAAGATCGGTTCCGGCATTTGCTGCAGTAACCGTTCCCATAGGGTAAACGTGAACGGGAAGTGATTCTGATTTGCTGTAAAGATATTCTACAGCTCCTTTATTGTCCGTGGTAGGAAACACCTCAGGGCTTAAAAAAATAGAGGTAAACCCGCCTCTAGCAGCTGCTTGGGTTCCGGATTCTAAGGTTTCTCTTTCTTCGAACCCAGGTTCTCCAAATTGAACTTGAGTATCTACCCAGCCGGGAGATAAAAAAAGACCCTTGGCATTAATTTGTATTGCCGAAGGGTCTTCAATATTTTTAGAAACTTCTATGATTTGATCACCTGCGATGAGAACATCTGCCTCCTGATTCGCGAAGGCACTCGCTGGATCTAGAATAGTAGCTGATTTGATTAAATACTTCATGCGGTAATCAGTGTATTTTCTGTGGCCCTTAGGGAAGCATCCATAATTTATAGATTATTTATTTAATCGAGTATAAACACCTTCTGCAACCGTAAAAAGCAATGCAAAAATGAGACAATATTTCCAAATGGAGGAATTCCAAGCAGATTCTTTTGCAAAACCCTCCGCTTTCTGGTCTCCATCTATCCATGAAAGGTGAGAAAATCCAAGGTCTCCAGGAGACCAATAACTTAGATTACTTTCTCCAGATTCGTGGTTTACCCCAACTATACCAAGGGTGTCTTTTTCTACAACCGCCATGTAAATGCCGGATTGATCCCAGTTGGGAGGTAAAAAGATTTGTGTGTTTTTTCCTTGAGGTCGTTGAAGGGGAATCCAAGAATTACCCTGTTGATTAAAGAGTTGTACAGGAGATTCTCCCCGAGTATTAGGGTTTTCTAGTGGAAAACCTGTAGAGGAATTACTCGAGAGGTATAGTGGGCTTTTTCTCTCTGAATACAAAAGACTTCTAGAAAAGAAGACGGGAAACCAATCGCTGTTTAGTTGACCCCTAGTAAGTTCTGAGGGTGTGTTTCCCAACCAGGTAACCACTCCTTCTCCCAAACTCCACCTAGCCGCCCAAGCATTGCCTAAGGCATCTTGATACAAGGGATAGCAATTGTCAAAGGGGGGTTGGATGGTCTTGGATTGTGGAATGGTAAATCCACTAGTTCTCTCTGGCGGAATGGAAAAAACACCACTGTAAAAGGCATCTTCATGATTAATTAAGGAGGGCTCAATATTTTTATATACAAAGGTACCGGGGCCTTGAAAGGCTTTGGAAAGGGACCGTGGGGATTTACCCGTGGAGGACTCCATCAAAAGCACATGAGCTCCTCCAGATACGGCTTCTTCAATTTCTCTTATCATCCCGCTGCTGAGACTTTGTGCGTCTTCTATGGCAATCAAATCAGCTTTAGAAATTGCCTCCGTAGGAACGGCGTTCAAGGGAAGGCTTTGGTAGGTCATCTCGTCGCCGATAAATGCTTTTTGCATTTTGTCGAAGGGCTGGTTTGCATATAGATGTAGGACGGTATATGCGTTTTTCACCGAATAGGAGAAGAACAGTTCATTGTCTAATGGATAGAGGGGGTCTGCTACCAATACCTTTCCAGAATTCCAACCCGGTTCTTTGTGGTAGATATCAAATGAAACTTCAGAAATTCCTGTCGCTCCAAATTCTGCGGTAGCAACCGATTGTTGGGTGCCATTGATAACTATTTCTAAAGGGCTAGAATCACCGGTGGTAAAGGGTTGTTTTTTGACTCTTACCTTGAGAGTTTGACGAGTCCCCAAATGACTTTCCGGGGAATCAAACCAAGCAGAATCTATGTAGGTATTAGGGGTAGAGTCTCCTGGTGCGTAACTAAATAAGTAGGCTTTCTGCTGTAGACTGTCAGAAAACAGGTCATTCCAATCTTCGGTTTGTTGAAAATCCGAAAACACAAAAAGGGTGTACGGAGACCTAAGAGTTTTTGGAGCAGCGAGTTTAATGTCATAGGTGGCACCCTCTGTTTTATTGAGTAAGGCCAAAACGTCTTGTTGCGTTAACGTTTCTGAAGCATAGGGGCTATTGGGGTGGCCTAAAACTCTAAAGTTAGCATCCAAAGGAAATGACTGAACAACTGTTCGGGCATCCGCCAAGGCTCTTAAGTAGAGGGGGGTTTCTAGTTCCGAAACATTCATAGACGGAGAAAGGTCCATGGCAATAACTATGGGTGTATCCTCGTCTTGTAATTCTCCCCATTGGGGATTGGCAAAGGCCAAAATAATAAAGGTCAAAGCCAAAAGGCGAAGCAAAAGAGTGACCCAATGCTCAATCTTTTTTTTTCGGGCTGATTTATCTTGAACTTGAGCTAAAAACCGAACATCACTATAGTATACTTTTACAAACCTTCTCAGCTGAAACAAGTGATAAAATATAGGAATGGACAAGGCTAGTAAGCCCCATAAAAATTCTGGGTGGGTAAAGGTCATATTTCCGCTTCTAGGGTGTTTACTCCTTTGGGAATCCCTGGGTTTACATCAAATTTTTGAATGGGAATTATTCCCAGCTGGTCTTCGCAAAAAGTAAAGATTTCACGTTCTACACCAGGAAGGTCTTGAGAAAAGATACCACTTCCAATGGTGTGGGTCTTAGGGCCTGGCAGTTTGCCTAACTCCTTGATTTTGGAGCCTAAATTGTCATGCATCCAAAATACTTTTTCTACATCAATAACTTCATCATTTTTAAGATTGTCCTCATAGTAGACTAACGTTAATGAAGGACTGGTAATCCTTGCAAAAGTTTCTTCTGTCATGGTAGTTTCTACCAGTTGTTGCATGTTTACTAGAGATTCTACTCTATATCTATGGTACCAATATTTGGAATATTCTGGATGGTCTTTTAAATCGTGAAGGGTTCTAAAATCTCCTCCCATTGCCAACATTGCCAATTGATGTCCCCAGTGGTTGTTTAATAGTGGGGCATTCCATGGTTTGGGATTTACATTAGGAGACATATTGATCAGTGCAAAAACATCTTCTGGAAATTCTGCTGCTAGTTTAAGGGACAGGGTTCCCCCTGTAGAGGTACTCATTACAATGACTTTTTTGCCCAGTCTTTGGGCCAGTGCAAGGCCACTTTTAGAAGATTCCCAAAGAGAATCTGCATTGTAGTTGAGCATAGGGTCTTCTGAGTGAACGCCATGTTCTGGAAGCCTTACTAAAAGTAGGTTGGCACCATAACGGCTGGCGACATCAATATGGGCAGGTGCTCCTTCCATATGGGAAGCAGAATACCCATGGATATACAAAACGCAATATTCTGTTGGTTCTCCTTGGAGACCATACCAGATGATTTTGGCTTCGTTGTTTTCCTTGGTGGGAAATTGAGCTTCAAAGGAAGTCAATGAATCTTCTAAAACGGTCAAAGGAGAAGTGTATACGGGCATATTATTGGAATATACCGGTGCTTTGGGAACAGGCCCCAAAAAATATAAAACAACAAGTGCAGCTGAAATAATTAAGACTTTTTTCATGACCTATGGATTGTATTCTTTCGCATTTTTCAGGGTATAGAAAAACTCTGATTCGTATTTGTTAGAAATGGACAAAACACCTGTAAAGGTTACAATTTGATCGGTTGTATAACGAGAAGAAGACTCCATCTTTAGGCCAATCACAGATTCTGGACCCGCTCCTCCACAAAAAAAACAACTAGAAAATGGATAGGCGGAGAGTGCAAACAAGTCTCCACTTAAGTCTACGGGAATTACATATCCTTTGATATATACCGCTTGTTGGTTCAAATTCATCACTTCTTCTGGGAATTCAGGTAGGTATTCCCATTTTTCCTTCTCAGAATTGTACACTTCTTCAAAACTAAGATTCATCAAGGTAGCAAAAGCGACTCTCTGAGGGTTGTTTTGAATAGAAAACCCAAAAATAATGAATAGACATATCCAATGAAAAAATCTGTTTTTACCCATTCTGTTCTGCTTTCTCTAGGGTGTAGAAGAACCCTTTGGGGTTGTACCGGTTGAGCCTAAGGGTTCCCTTTACTCGAATAAACTGATCGGTTAAAAACTTACTTTGAACATCTTTGAACTTTAGCTCCAAAACGGTTTCTGGACCCGCATTTCCGCAGAAAAAACAAGAGCTAAAAGGATTCATGGATAGAACATAGGTGTTTTCTCCAACGTCCATAGGTATAATAAATCCTTGTATAATTACCTCCTGACCGTCATAGGCTTCTACGACTTCTGGAAATCTAGGGCGATAATTACCCAAAGCCCCTCCAGATTCTGTTACCTCATAGGTAGTTTGCTGAAGGGTAAACCAAACCAAAGGCTTTTGTCCCAGTGCCAATATAGGGGACGTTAAAAGAAGGGTTAACAACAGGTGCTGGGTCAACTTACGCATCGTGCAATGTTTTGGACAAATTTAAACTAAAGGCCTGAATAGAAGAGGGGGCTGCAGAAATAATCCCAAGAACCATACATCCTAGCACCATCCAAAGATCTTGAGAAGTCACAAAGGCAATTTCTAATTCTTGTTGGTAACTATTCTGAAACCATTGATTCATCCCCCAAAACCCTAATCTACTTACAAACCATCCGGTTAGGCCGCCCAAACCTGCTAAAAAAATCCCCTCCCAAGTAAGTACCCACCAAAGGGTCCACTGAGATGCTCCTTGAACTCTCAAAAGTGCCATGGCAGGCTTTCTTTGTTGCAGCTGTTGGTACAGGGCGATAAAAATACTTAGGGCAGATACTAGGAGTATGACCCAAGCAAGGGTCTTAATAAATTCTACAAAACCAGAAAGTAAGCCCAACAATCTATTCACCTCTATGGCTGGCATGGCAGCTTGCATAGAAGTTTCGGTATTGATATATCTGGGAAGCTGAAAGGTGGCCATGGGACCTGTATAGGTAATTAGCATGGCGGTAATGTCATGCAAGGTATCTGAAGAATCCCACGAAAAGGTATAAGGAGTGCCTTCTTGGTGTTGGGAGTGATCATGTGGATGCTCATGAGAATTCATTTCGGGCTCCGAATTTTGGTGATCGTGAACCTCCCAAACGGTGGGCAGGGGAGTAAGGATTAATTTATCCAATGCAGTCCCTGTCGTTTTTAAAATCCCCACAACGGTAAACGGATGACCTTCATGAGATTGCATGTCTCCACTAACTCCATGTTGTCCATCAAAGTCAGATCCTACGGTAAGTCCTGTTTTGTGAGCTACATGACTCCCTATCACCACCTCTTTTGTGTGAAAAAAGCTTCTTCCTTTTGCTATTTGAGCCTCGTACAATTCAATGTAAGATTGATCGGTACCTACTATCCTGTATTGTTTGTAGTTATCACCAAGGGCCAAGGGAATCGCTTTCTTTACCCAGTTATTTTGGGCAAGGTTTGACGCTTCTGCCAAAGAGATATTACCCGTAGGGTGGTCTATGTGGTACACACTTGATAGAATAATCCCCAAAGGGCTTCCCTTGGCTCCAACTACTAAATCGATTCCTTCTAAATCTCTTTTTAGAGAGGATTCAATTTTCTCAGATCCAAAGGTTATCCAAAGAAAAATTCCCGTACTCAGTGCGGTCAGTAAAATACTGAGGCCACTGGTCAGGGGTTTTTCCCACGTGTTTTTCCAAGCCAGTTGTAATGGATTCATAGTTGGATGATTTGATCAAAGTGTTCGCGCAGCCTCGTGTCATGAGTTACCACAATGAGTTGTGCTTTTTGAGACAAAGAGTTTTGGAGTAATAAATCAATCACCCTTTGAGCGTTCTTATCATCCAATGCAGAGGTGGGTTCATCTGCAAATATCCATTTGGGCTTAGCAATTAGTGCCCTAGCAATACTCACTCTTTGTCTTTGTCCAACACTAAGGTGCTTTATGTTTTTGTGGGCTTCCGCCGAAATTTCTAGCTGTTCCAATACTTCCGTGGCATCCTTCTCAGAAATAGGTGTTTTTCTTGCCATGTTTTGAACCCTAAGATTTTCCATAACAGTAAGAGCCGGAAAGAATTGAGGTTTTTGAAATATCATGCTAATATTCTGCCCTCTATACTTGTCTAATTGAGATTGTTCAGAAGAAGAATAAGTGTTTTGATCAAATGTCACGTATCCTTTTTGTAGAGGAGTAATTCCTGTCAATAGATGCAGAAACGTTGATTTACCTCCACCCGAAGCGCCAAGAATCAAAGCATTATTATCGATTTCCACATTTGGAAAATCAAGAACACTACCTTTTGGATACGCATATGTAAGGGACTCGGTCTTTACCATGGCTTAAAGGTAAAATATCTAATGGTATAAACACGGCTTGGTTTTACAGAGTTCTGCACGGAACAAAAAGGTGCTCTTTACGTTTTATAACAAGTACTTAGGCTGATTAAAATCAACAAAAGGGAAACACGGCTTGTTCTTGTTTAAGGACTTTTAGGTAACCCGAATTTTCCATCTTTTTTTCGGTTCAAAGTCATTGAAGAACGTCAAAAATTGCTCATTGTGAGCAGCGGAAAGACCCTATGCATAACCTCAAAGTATAGTATCATGAAAACACTAGTTATAGGAGCCAGTACCAACCCCAGCAGATACAGTTATAGAGCCACAAGAAGCCTGACACTTCATGGTCATAAGGTTTCATTAGTTGGTAGAGGATCTGGTGAAGTGTTTGGAGAAGAAATTCATCCCGAAATTCCTGTAAATCAAGATATCAATACGGTTACTCTTTATATTGGACCCCAACATCAAGACGATGTTATTCCCAAAGTGTTAGCTTTAAATCCCAAGAGGGTCATCTTTAATCCAGGTACCGAAAATCCCAATTTTCAAAAAGAACTTAAGAAAAATGGTATTGAATGGGAAGAAGCATGTACACTGGTTCTCTTAGCAACAGATCAATACTAAATACACGTCTTTTAGATTTAATTCTGATACCTTTACAAAAAATCAGAATATGTCTACAACACCTTTTCCAGTACCTCTAGAAATGATAGAGGAGTATATACAATTGAGAGACTCTAGCCTTGATCCTGCAGTAATCGCTTCTGCGGTAAAAATCTTTACGGTAGTGTTTACGGAATATATGGGCAAAGAAGCCACAGGTAACGAGCTCCTACAAGCCTGTTTAGATCATGAATCTTTTTCTGAATTTCCGGCTCAGCCTAAGGATTTTGCGGGAGTAGTGGAATTGGCATTAGACTATTTTGAGATCACCGGCTTGTTCCAGTAAAATGGATTCTAAAGAGAGAAGAGAATGGCTTCATAAAACAGCTGATTGGATGGCTGATTATTATGATTCTATAGAATCTAGACCTGTAAAATCCCAGGTTTCACCAGGAGATATTAAAAAATCTCTTGGGGTTCCATTTGGTGATCAACCTCAAAGCTTGGATGGTGTTTTTGATTGGGTAGACCAAACCATACTTCCAGGGATGACCCACTGGGGGCATCCTCGTTTCTATGCCTATTTTCCATCTAACACCTCCTTGCCCTCTACGATGGGAGAAATGATGACCGCCGCCATGGGAGCTCAATGTATGATTTGGGAAACCTCTCCGGCTGCAGCCGAAACGGAAGAAGTGGTTTTACGAGAATTGGGAAATCACCTCGGAATTCCTCCCAAATGGGAAGGTGTAATTCAAGATACCGCAAGTACGGCTACCCTATCTGCATTTATTGTAGCTAGAGAAAGAGCAACGGATTTTCAGTTTAACGAAACCGGAAATTCTCCCAAACCCCTTAGGTACTATGCTTCGGACCAAATTCACTCCTCCATAGAAAAGGGCATCAAAATAGCTGGGATTGGAAGGCAGAACTTGGTTTATGTTCCCACAAATGACCAATTGCAATTAGACCCTGTGGCCTTTGAGCAGTGTGTTAAACAAGATATAAAAAAGGGTTTTGCACCTTGCTGTGTAGTGGTGGCCCTTGGCACCACCGGAGTAACGGTGATAGATTCACTTTCTGAGATTGCTCGTATTGCCAATAAATATAATATTTGGGTCCATGTAGATGCAGCCTATGCAGGCGTTTTGTCTTTGTTGCCCGAGTACAAGTATATGATGGAAGGCATAGAGCAAGCTGATAGCTATGTAGTAAACGCTCATAAATGGCTCTTTACTCATTTTGATTGTAGCCTTTTTTACATAAAAGACGCCAATGAACTGATCAAGACCTTCGAAATACTACCTGAGTATTTAAAAACCTCTCATAGGGGCGAAGTCAATGACTATAGGGATTGGGGCATTCCATTGGGCAGGAGATTTAGATCGTTAAAACTCTTACTGGCCCTAAGGACTTTTGGAATGAATCAAATCAGAAAGCGCTTGGCGTTTCATGTGGATTTGGGAAGGGAACTGGGCAAAAGAGTAGAGGCACATTCTGATTTGGAGCTATTGTATCCCGTAAATACTAATCTGGTGGCCTTTAGGTACAAAAAACAGAACTGGTCAGAGGAAGAAGCCAATCAGAGAACCTTAGAACTTATAGAATCCATAAACAATGAAGGTTTTATGTATTTCACAAAAACCTTGGTAAGAGGAGCGGCATGTATTAGATGGGTTCCTGCAAATACCGAGATTGAGGTAGAGCATATAGAAGAAAGTTGGGCTAAATTACTATCGCACTTAAATCACTAAGCTATGAGTAACCAAATGATCCTAAAGCCATTGTTTTTGTCAATTCTATTGATGGTTGGAGGTGTTTTGTCATCTTCAGCTGTAGGTATACCCTTTGAGACAGGTACCTGGGATGAGGTTCTGACCAAGGCAAAAAAAGAAGACAAGATTATTTTTGTAGATGCCTTTGCCACCTGGTGTGGACCCTGTAAAACCATGAGTAGAGAGGTGTTCACGGATCCCGAAGTAGGAGACTACTTTTCAGAAAACTTTATCAACTATAAGTTTGATATGGAATTGGGAGAAGGGATAGCCTTCTCTGATAAATATGAGGTTACCGCTTATCCTACCTTACTTCTCATAAACTCCAATGGCGAGGTGCTTGCTCGCAAGGTCGGAGGGGCAGACACGCCTTCTTTTATCATGTGGGCCAAAGAGAGTATTCACCCAGAATTAAGCCCGCTCAGAGGTTTTGAAAGAGATTATGCTAATGGAGAGAGGGATACTACCTTTTTGTACGCCTATATAGAAGCTCTGGCAGAAAGAGATCAATACGACCAAATTCAAAAAATCTCCAAAACCTATTTGGATCAAATAGAGCCCGCAGGATTAATGGAGGTAGAGCCCTTTGTTGTTTTTATGTACAACCCAACAAGTGTTCTTGAAAACCCTTATTGGGATTACTTCTTTTCTCATTATGACGAGTTTGTATTGGATTATGGGAAATATGCCTATCAAAAGATGTCCTCCACACTTGAGTATAATTATGAAATTGCTATAGAGGAGCAAGACGAGGCTTTGTTTGGCAAACTAATAGATATTATGGTCTGGGCAGAAGAGCCCGAAGACAAAGAAGGCTTTTTGGAAGAATTGTGGGAAATGTACAGAGAAGAAGTAGAATAGAATCTCCGGTAGTAAATACCTTCCCGAAAATAAAAAAACACCATCCTTTTTTAAGAGGTAATAAACCTAAGGTTTAGAGCCGTAACCGCTAAAAGTGCAGCTGTTTCAGTTCGCAATCGACTCTCGCCTAAACTAATGTTAGACAAATGTTTATCGTTCGCCATTTGAATTTCTTTTGGGCTAAAGTCACCTTCGGGGCCAATAAAAACATTCCAGGTATTGGACGTGTTTTTGATCTTCATTAAATGCTCTTTGGCTCCGTGTTCACAATGAGCAATATACCCTTCATTAACACCCTTTATAGCCTCTTGAAAACTGACCATGGGATGGAGAAGGGGAAGACGGGCCTTTAGACTTTGCTTGGTAGCGCTGAGAACTATTTTTTGTAATCTCTCTGGCTTCACAACCTTTCTTTCTGAGCGTTCACATAGAATGGGGGTAACCGAAGTAAGACCTATTTCTGTGGCCTTTTCTAAAAACCACTCAAATCGGTCAATATTTTTGGTAGGAGCCACATACATATTGAGTTTGTAATTGAGGTCAGTGGGGTCTATTCGAGAGGAGTTGATTTTTGCCAAAGCCCCTTTTTTGGTCACTTCAATCAGTGTTGCCTCATAAAAATGACCATCGTTGACAATGGCTTGAATAACGTCTCCTGGAGATTTTCTAAGCACCTTGAATAGGTGATGAGCTTCCGACGCCTCTAATCGTATAATTTCACCTTCTAAACTTCCTAAAAACAATTGCATGGTTTAAATGTGAAAAGATTAAATAGAAACTCTTGCCTTTGCAGTAAGTGTATTTTTTGCAAAATCACGGGTAATGTATTTGTAATATCCTGAGATCCCTATCATGGCGGCGTTGTCCGTGGTATATTCAAACGGAGGTATGTAAGAATTCCAGCCTTTTTGGATGGCCAATTCCTGTAGTCGCGTCCTCAATTCTCTATTAGCAGAGACCCCTCCTGCAAGTGCAATCTCTTTAATGCCATGGGATGTAGCGGCTAATTCAAGTTTTTCTAAGAGTATATCTACAATGGTCTTTTGGATGGAAGCACAGAGATCCGAACGATTTTTGGTCACAAAATCGGCATCCTTTTTTACCTCTTCTTGTAGGGTGTATAAAAAGGAGGTTTTTAGACCGCTAAAACTAAAATCCAACTCTTTGATTTTAGGTTTGTTAAATGCAAGGAAGTCTGGGTTGCCCTCTTTTGCATATTTATCTATCAACGGTCCTCCTGGATATGACATTCCCATAATCTTAGCGACTTTGTCAAAGGCTTCTCCTGCGGCATCGTCTATGGTTTCTCCCAGTACCTCAAAGGTATAAGGGTCAGAAACTTTTACAATTTGAGTATGCCCCCCGCTTACGGTTAAACACAAGAACGGGAATTTGGGTTGACTTTGTCCTTCGCCTTCAATCATATGAGCAAGTATGTGTGCTTGCATATGGTGGACCTCTATCAAGGGGATGCCCAAAGCCGTGTGTAAAGACTTTGAGAATGAGACACCTACAAGGAGAGAGCCTAATAAACCAGGACCACTAGTAAACGCAACAGCAGTGAGCTGACTAGGCACTATATTTGCTATCTTTAACGCCTGGTCTACCACGGGGACAATGTTCTTTTGATGCGCTCTAGAAGCCAGCTCAGGAACCACTCCTCCAAAGGATTCATGGACGGACTGATTTGCGGTTACATTAGATAAAACTTTGCGGTTTTGTAAAACAGCAGCAGAGGTGTCATCACATGAAGATTCAATGGCCAGAATAAAGGTGTCTTGTTCCATGTGTACAAAAATACAAGGATATTAGAAAAGTTGNTAAAATACTTAAGTGGTTTGTTATAGGATTTATTGTTTTACTCCTATCTCTTTCTGTGGCCACATCTTTCCCAGCTGTTCAGACCTATTTGGGCAACGTAGCTATGGGTTTTTTAGAATCTGAATATGACGTTTCCATAAAAATTGATAGACTCAAATTTTTCTGGCCCAATGAATTAGCCTTAGAAGGGGTGTTTTTAGAAGACGACCAACACGATACAATAGCGTATATTAACGATCTTAAAGTAGGGGTTTTTGGGTTTGACTTCACACAGAACCACCTTATGCTTACTCACCTAGATTGGAATGGAGGTAAGTTTTACCTGCGCAAACACCCTGGGGATAGTGTTTATGCATTTTATGATTTTATTAGATCCTTTTCTGTAGAGGATCCTCTAGGTGATATTCAAGAAGTTTCAGAAATACCGGAGACCAGCTATTCACCACCCTTTAGTTTGTCCATTGATCAGATAGAAATTAGAGATCTTTCTTTTGAGAAAAATCCCATTGGATGTGATTCCTGTACCGCCATTTTTCTGGATAATGCTGGGGTAGCAGTAAAAGACTTTGAACTCTATGATGCGTCTGTTAGTGGAGATATCAGGGATTTGTTTTTTGTAGATAGAGATAGATTTCAATTGTATACTTTCCAAGGGAAAGCTTCCTATAATGATACCCTGATTTTAGTGGATGATTTATACTTTATGACCACGGGTTCACAAGTTTCAGGAAATGCCTCCCTTTCGTATGGTCCTGATGATTTTTCTGACTTCCTCAATAAGGTAAAACTAGACGTTACCTTTTACGAATCTTCTTTTGACAGTAAAGAGTTTATCTCCTACATACCCGAATTTCCAGACTTTGATAAGTTTACCTTTTCTGGAGAGGGCGAGGGAGTTATTAATGACTTTAGAGTTTCCCAGTTAGATTTTAGAAATTTTAAAGAGACACGTCTATACGGTAACGCCCACGTCACCCAATGTACTGAGGTAGAAGAGATAAAGGTGATTGCAGATGTTGGGATTTTTAAAACTACGGCCTACGAATTGAGCGAAAATCTAAATCAGTTTTTTGACCAACCCATAAATGAATGGGCGGACCCTGTCCAGTTTATTGACCTCCGCGGAAAATACGAGTGGTCAATGGATCACTTTTCTATGGATGGTGACCTTTCTACAGGAATAGGGGAGGGATATGCCAATGTGATACTCACGGAGTTGCGTTCTCCGTCTACGGCTAAATATGAGGGTCGGGTTGATTTCCAATGGTTGGAGTTAGGGAAAATCATTAACTCAGAAGAAATTGGATCCTCTCGATTTAATGGAGAAATAAAGGGCAAGGGTTTTACTAAAGAATCTTTGGAATTGAATGTCTCTATGGATGTAGAGAAACTGGAATACAATCAATATCCTTACAGTAATATAGATATTTCGGGAATTATTGAGGAGTCCTTCTTTAATGGGAAAATAAATGTGAATGATCCCAATCTGGAATTTGGATTTGATGGAAACATAAGCTTTAATTCGGATACATCGGTTTTGGACTTCAAAGCCCATTTGGAGCATGCGGATCTCTATGCCCTGAATTTATATGTGGATTCTATATCATCGGTTTCTGGAGATATAGATATAGATTTTAGATTTTTTGAGGATAGATGGTGGGATGGATCCGTGAATGTTTCAAATATCACCTATGAAACCAAGGATAGGTTTTTCTTTTTTGATCAAATCCTTCTCTTTTCGGAAAACACCAACAATACCCAAAAAATTGATTTTACCTCCAAAATTGTTTCAGGAGATATTCAAGGGAATTTTAAGATTAATGATCTATTTCTAAGCTATCCCTATATCCTTGACCAAGGCCTTATTACCTATACTTACCAAGGAACCATTCCTGAGGTAGATGCTTCTATAAGTTTGAATTTCAACAATACAGAAATTTTATCGACTCTCCTAAAGACAGATTTTTTTATAGAACCCAATACGAGGTTGTCTAGCCTAATTAGTACAGAAAAATCTGAATACTCCATAACTCTTACTACGGATGGACTTAGATTTAAAAACCTAGCGGTCAAAAAAACCGAGATGAATTTGGCCCAACGCTCAGAATCTTTCTTTTTGGAGTTTGAATCCGAAAGATTTTCTGTTGGTTCAGAAAAAATTGACAGTGTATCCATCACTGCGGATACACAAAATTCAATGGCGAGGTTGGAGGCCTTTGGAATTTATCAGGATTCTATTGATTCTAGAGTTCATTTATTCGCTAACGGAAATCGGAATCAAGAGGAGTCTATAGACTTTAATGTAGAAAACACCACATTTAACTACGGGGATACGTATTTCTCCATTCAGCCCAATTCAATTTTTACAATAGATAGTGCAGGGGCTATATTCTTTAGGGACCTCAGTATGCAAAGCTCTCGAGATCATTTATTGCTCAATGGAGAACTCAGCAGTAATTCAGAAAGTAAGTTAGACCTTGTCATTGATAGCCTATCCTTTTTTCCCCTAAACTATGCAATTGGTTCAGAATCCTCTCGGTTTGGAGGAACGGTTTCTGGAGATCTAGAAGTTACAGACCTTATGGGTACTAGAATTTTTACAGGAGAGTTAGAGGTAGATACACTTATCTTTAACAAGAGAAACCAAGGTCATGTAAAGATTACTTCTTTATGGAACCCAACCAATAGGTGGCTAGATATTGATTTAGAAGCCAGCCTCAAGGAATTAAAAACTTTAGACTTTACGGGACACCTAAGCCCTGACTCTACCTTGGCCATCTCCTTTGACGGGAATTTAAATAGACAGAGGATTGGTGCCTTCAATTCCTTTTTTGATGGAATATTAAGTAATATGAGAGGGGTAGCCAACGGATCTGTCGGAATTAAGGGAAGCCTAAAGAGGCCTATAATTAGTGGTTCTCTGAGTCTAAATAAGGTAGGTTTTACCATTCCCTTCTTGAATACTGACTACTCTTTTGAGTCAGACCCCAATGTCACCTTTACATCTACTGCTATAGACATCTCTTCCTTTGATCTTAGAAATACAAAGGATGGGAGCATGGGGCGTTTTACGGGAGAAATCACTCATAACAATTTTGAGGATTTACATTTAGATTTTGATATTGATGCTGATAATTTGTTGGCCTTAGATACGGATGTAGAAGACAATCCCTATTTCTATGGAAACATTAAGGCCACTGGAAAGGTAACCCTTAAGGGGCCTTTGGATGACATTACTCTTTCTATGAAGGCAACTACAGAGGAGGGCACAGACTTTAAAATCCCCCTTTCTGGACCTACAGAAGTAAGTCAAATGGACTATATTTCTTTTGTGAATTACGATGTGTTTTTGCCTCAAGATTTGGAGTTAGCCCCGGCACCAAAACTCAATGGCCTGACTATTAATCTAGATGTAGATGTCACTCCCAGTGCCAAGGTGGAGCTGATTATGGACGAAACCGTTGGAGATAAAATTACGGGAAGAGCGGAAGGGAACTTGCGTATGAACATCTCTCCAGGAGGAGAGATTTACATGTTTGGAAATATGGGTATTGTAAAGGGGAATTATTTATTTACTCTGCAGAATATCCTGAACAAACCCTTCGAAATTGAACCGGGAGGTACTGTTTCATGGACTGGCGATCCCTTTGATGCCCAAGTCTCATTAGACGCAAAGTACGTTACCAAAACGGCCCTGAATAATTACCTTACCACTGAGTCCAATCAAAAGTATCCAGTAGATGTCTATTTAAATCTTGAAGGGGCATTGATGAACCCGGATATAAAGTTTGATATCAAGATACCCACGGCAAATACAGCCCTCCAAGAAGAACTCTCCAATAGATTGTCATCCGATGACAATATGAATAGGCAGGCCTTTTCTCTATTGATTCTAAACTCCTTCTTTTCTGATAATGTATCCAGTACAGAATACGTAAGTAATTCTGTAACCAGTAATACCAGTCAAGCCTTGTTTACACAGTTGTCTAATTTCTTGGCCCAGGGTTTGGGATCGTATGTAGATATTCAATTGGGCTACAACCCCGGAACAGGAGCCAATCCAGAGACTGGATTAACCAATAATGAAGAATTAGAAGTTGGACTGTCTAAGACCTTTTTTGATGATAAAATCACTGTGAATAGTGTTGTGGACGTTCCGGTAGGCTCTAATCCCAATTCTATTGTTGGGGATGTGGAGGTGGAGTACCAAATCACAGAAAAGGTAAGGGCCAAGGCGTTTAACCGATCCAATCAAGACAATCCTGCCCTGGATAAACTTTCTCCCTATTCGCAAGGAGTTGGAGTCTTGTACCGTACCGACTTTGATACCTTTGGCGAATTAATGGACATACTCTTTGGAAGAGACCCAGAAGAAGAGACTCCGTCAAATTCAGAAGAAACCCCTTCTGAGCCCTCATCTGAGGAGGTGCCAGAAGATACCGTGGAGGAATCACCTAAAGATATCCCTGCGGAGAAAGAACCGGTTTCTGAAGAACCAGAAAATAAAAAAGGGACCTTACCTAAAGTTGAATAATAGAGTATTTGTGACACAGGTTACCTTGAAATTGTTCTCTTTTTATGAAATTTACATATCAAACTAAATTAATTGCTATGAGAAAGAACATGGGTTCAGCCGATAGAATCATTAGACTAATTGTTGCGGTAATTTTAGGTGTACTTTACTTTACAGGAGTCCTTTCAGGGACCTTGGGAATTGTATTTCTGGCAATAGGTGGAATCTTTGTAGTAACCAGCTTTATTAACTTTTGCCCCTTGTATGCTCCTTTTGGAATAAGCACCTGTAAGGTCGAAACCAAAGAATAAGTCAAAAAAAGTCACAAAAAAAGCGGCTCGGGTTTACCCTTAGCCGCTTTTTATATTTTGGGGGTTTGATTCCCGTAATATTAGGAGTCTACATAATTACATTTTCTACGATTTCCAAGCCATAGCCCTCTATTCCAACCCTCTTTATGGGGTTGCGAGTAAGCAATACAATATTTTTCACACCCAATTCGTGAAGGATTTGAGCTCCAATTCCAAAATCTCTCTCGTCTTTGGTAAATGAATTGGTTTGCGGCTCCTTTCCTTGGCTGCTCTTATAGGACTTAATGCGATTGAGTAGGGTAGAGCTGTCTTGTCTTTGGTTCATGTATACGATGACCCCTTTTCCCTTCTCTTGTACGGCCTTCATCGCTTTTTTGAGTTGAGAGGTGGTATCATTGGTCAGGAGGTGGAAAATATCATTTCCTACCGAAGCTGAATGCATGCGAGTAAGTACGGGCTCATCTGAAGTCCAAGACCCCATAGTTAAGGCCATGTGAATTTGACCATTAGTGGTCTGCTCATAGGCCTTAAAGGTAAAGTCTCCATATTCTGTAGAAATGGGAAATTCTTCCACCACATGTATTAAAGATTCATTAGACATTCTAAAGGCCACGAGGTCCTCTATGCTGATGATTTTTAAATCAAATTGGTCCGCTATGTCATACAATTGAGGAAGTCTAGCCATAGTACCGTCCTCGTTCATGATTTCTACAATCACTCCTGCAGGTTCACAACCAGCTAGCCTCGCTAAATCAATAGCGGCTTCTGTATGTCCCGTTCTTCTCAATACGCCTCCTGGTTTTGCCTTTAAGGGGAAGATATGACCTGGTCTTGCCAGATCTGAAGGTTTGGTTTTGGGATCTACTATAGAAAGAACCGTTTTGGCTCGGTCAGATGCGGAAATACCTGTAGTACAGCCATCGCCAATCTTATCTATAGAGACGGTGAATTGAGTATGGTGAGGGTCTGTGTTTTTGGTGACCATAAGGTCTAGTTCCAACTCTGCGGCGCGGCTTTCAATTATAGGAGCACAAATCAGTCCTCTACCGTGCGTAGCCATAAAATTGATCATTTCGGGAGTGACCTTTTCGGCAGCAGCCACAAAATCCCCTTCATTCTCTCGGTCTTCATCATCTACAACAATGACTACACGGCCGTTTTTTAGGTCCTCTATGGCCTCTTCTATGCTATTGAGCTTTCTGCTGATTTCTTTTTGTTGGTTGCCAGACATTGCTAGTAATTCCTTTAGAATATTTAAATAACCCTACTAAGAGGGCGGTGTTCATAACCATGAAGTGAGTTAATAACCCAAAAGCAAAGGACTTGTTCCCCTTTCTGGAAATGTATACGTCCAAAGCGAGCGCCAAAATTACAACTAATTCAAGGAGTGTAAAACCCCTATAATAGATGTTGATGTTACTAAGTAGAAGGCTGCAAACACCTATAGTTATTAGTAATAGTGGGGTTAGCCACCTGAGAACCTTGTGAGAGAAAAACGCAAAGCCCAGTGGAAAACGGAATAAAGTGAAGAAGAACCGCTTTAAATTCTGAAAGTTACCCATGCTGATTCTAATCTTTCTTTTGAATTCTTCTCTCCAGTCTGTACTCACATCTTCAAAACAAATGGCCTCAGGGTTAAAAAGTGTTTTATGCCCTTTGCGATTGATGCTCATGGTTAAGAAAAAGTCCTCCATAAAGGTCAAGGGAGGAATGGGTGAAAAGGAGTCTACCCTCATTGCGTAGCATCCGCCTTCTGCACCCATAAACTGACCAAATACTTTTGATTCCCTTTGTTTAAGTCTGTTTTCGAACCCTAGATACCGGTCTTCTTGTTTAGAAATCCCTTTGTTAGAAGGGTCGGCGTAGACTATATTCCCACCCACTAAGTGGACCTCAGGATCCGCAAACGGAGTAACGAGTTGACTTACGGTGTCTTTAGTAAATATGATATTGGCATCCGTACCAATGTATATAGGGGTTTTTACGGCGGCAACTAACTCATTAATCAAAGCAGATTTTCCCTTTCTTTCTGTACTTATTGAGAGCGATAGATTTGGATACTGTCCTTGTAGTCTTTGGATAATAGAATGGGTATTGTCTGTGCTATTGTCTGAAGCAATAGAAACAAATAGCCTTTCCTTAGGATAGTCTCCCGAAAAGCAAGAATGGATTTTTTCTTCGATTACACTTTCTTCATTATAGGCAGCAAAAAGTATGGAAACAGGCGGGAGGTCTTTAAGGGGATAGGTGTTTTTCTGTTTTTTAAAGGCGGATAAAACCTTTAGTAAAAAAGGGAATAGTATATAGGTCTGGACTATGCCCAGCCATGCAACCCAAAACAGAAGGGAAGTGATCATCCTTCAATAATTTCCTTGTAAAAAGATAGTAACTCTGTGGCAAGGGTAGAACGCTTTAGCGTTTGATTCACCCATTCTCTAGCATTTTTACCCATAGGCTCAACATCAGTTGTGAGGGCAGTTAAACACTTACGAGCAAAGTCTTGAGGGGTATCTGCAATCATTATGGCTTCTCCTTCTGGAGCATTGATTCCTTCTACGCCTATGGTTGTAGAAATAATGGGTTTGCCGAGTGCCATGGATTCAGCTATTTTAATTCTCATTCCTGATCCAGACAGTAAGGGTACTACTGCCGTACCGTGTTCAGACATAAAGTCAACCAAATTGTCTACCTCTCCAACAAAGGTAAATCCCGGTTTTTGAAGAGATGATATTTCTACTGGCCAGCTTCTGCCTGCAAGTATAAATTGGGCATCGGGCTTTTCTTCTAAAACCAAGGGCCAGACTTCGTTTAAAAACCACTTCATTCCCTCTTGGTTGGGCATCCAATCGCCTGCACCTAGGTGAAAAAGATCTTTGGTAGAGGAGGGGAGTTGTGGATAGTCTTCGCGATTTATTCCAAAGGGAATGGTCAAGGTCTTTTTATTGGGAGCCAAAGACTTTAAAAAGTTATGATCTACTTGGGTAATGGCAATTAAGGCATTGTAATGCTGAAGCGAATTCACCTCAAATTGTCTC
>JGI26086J50260_1000778_pt1 | contig 19785 bp, 16 predicted proteins | sample SaaInl3SG_22_DNA_FD_50260 | JGI IMG/M metagenome (IMG submission 50260)
ACCACACAAATATCAAGTTCATTATCCTTTAAAATTGTATTGCAGGCATGGCATATTTTTGGGAAAAATAGATTTATAAGACTCGAGAGCACAAATAGTACATTTAGGTGGCATTAAAATTAAAATAATATTTTATTTTTCACCCTAACTTTAAGTTTAATTTAAAAAGCGTTTTCTATTTTTGTGACATGACAAATCAAGGTGAAAGTTTCAAGAAAGTTATTTCACATGCAAAGGAATACGGATTTGTATTTCAGAGCAGTGAAATTTATGATGGCCTAAGTGCAATTTATGATTATGCACAAAATGGTGTAGAGTTAAAGAAAAACATACGTGAATATTGGTGGAAAGCCATGGTTCAAATGAATGAAGATATCGTAGGCTTAGATGCTGCTATTTTTATGCATCCTACAACTTGGAAAGCTTCTGGACATGTAGATGCTTTTAACGATCCTTTGATTGACAATAAAGACTCCAGAAAACGCTACAGAGCCGATGTTCTTGTGGAAGATTATTGTGCTAAAATTGAAAGCAAAATTGAGAAAGAAATCAAAAAAGCTGAAAAACGTTTTGGAGAAAGTTTTGACAAAAACGAATTCATCTCTACAAATGGAAAAGTTGTTGGTTATCAAACTAAAATAAACAGTATTCTCTCGCGTTTGGCAAAATCTTTAGAAAATGAAAATCTAGCAGATGTGAAAGCCCTTATTGAAGAGTTGGAAATCGCAGACCCTCTAACAGGGAGTAAAAACTGGACCGAGGTCAAACAATTTAACCTTATGTTTGNCACCAAGTTAGGTGCTTCTGCCGAAAATGCGATGGACTTGTATTTACGTCCTGAAACAGCACAAGGCATATTTGTGAATTTTTTAAATGTTCAAAAATCAGGGCGCATGAAAATTCCGTTTGGGATTGCACAAACAGGAAAAGCCTTTAGAAATGAAATTGTAGCTCGTCAATTTATTTTTAGAATGCGTGAATTTGAACAAATGGAAATGCAGTATTTTATCAAACCAGGAACTCAAAAAAAATGGTATGACTATTGGAAAGAAACTCGAATGAAATGGCATTTATCATTAGGAATGGGTGCTGATAATTACCGATTCCATGATCATGAAAAACTGGCACATTATGCGGATGCCGCTGCAGATATCGAATTTAAATTCCCTTTTGGATTCAAAGAACTTGAAGGCATTCATTCTCGTACCGATTTTGATTTAAGTCAACACGAAAAACATTCTGGTAAAAAACTCCAATATTTTGACCACGAAGAAAATAAAAACTATACGCCTTACGTACTAGAAACATCCATAGGATTGGACCGCATGTTTTTAGCCGTATTTTCAAATGCGTTAACTGAAGAAAGTTTAGAAAATAACACCTCTCGAACGGTACTGAAACTGCCCGCAGTCTTAGCCCCTATTAAAGCAGCGATTTTACCCTTGGTAAAAAAGGATGGGTTACCAGAAATTGCAAAAACTATTTTAAGTGATTTGCAATGGGATTTTAATGTGGTATATGATGAAAAGGATGCTGTTGGAAGACGTTACCGCCGTCAGGATGCACTAGGAACACCCTTTTGTATTACTGTAGATCATGATTCTCTTAAGGATAGTTGTGTAACCATAAGACATCGAGATTCCATGGAGCAACAGCGCGTAAAAATAGAAGATTTAAAAACAATTATTGAAAATGAAGTAGCCATGAAACATTGGTTAAATAAAATTAATTAAATAATACCTTTTAACCAGTTTTGAGTTTAAGCATAAAACACCTTTTGTATCACCTATTGTTTTTAAATAGCAGTGTGTTTTTTGGGCAAATAAATAATCCTCCTACTGTGACTGCTATAGGCGATCAAATCTATTGCCCACAAAGTCAACAACGAATTGTCACTTCTTTTAATATCGTTGATCCAGATGATACACTCATTCCTGCTTTTTATATTCAAATTTCGTCTGGCTATGTTATAGGTGAAGATCAGCTCTCTCTGATAGGGTCTCACCCCAATGTAGTTGCCAATTGGAATGCAAATCAAGCTAAATTAACATTAACTGGAACTGGTGGGGGTTCTGCAACTTATACCGATATTATTGCAGCAGTTTATGATGTGGTTTTTAATAGCAGCAATTTAAATTTAGGCTCAAAAACCTTTTCCTTAACTGCGGGATCTGCTAATTATTTAGCCTCAACAGACCATTATTATGACTATGTTCCCGCAAATTTAATCAGTTGGACCGATGCCAAAGCGGCGGCTGAAGCGATGGATTATTTTGGGTTACAAGGCTATTTAGCAACTTTAACGACTCCCGACGAAGGACTAATTGCTGGAGAGTTATCCCCAGGAACAGGTTGGATTGGTGCCTCTGATGTTGGAAGTGAAGGCGTTTGGAAATGGATGACAGGACCAGAAACAGGCACTACCTTTTGGAATGGGAATGGAAATGGATCTGTAGTATCAGGAATGTATGAAAATTGGAATTCTGGTGAACCAAATAACTATGGGAGCGGTGAAGATTATGCACACATCACTTATAATACAGGTATTCCAGGATCATGGAACGATTTACCAAACAATACGAATAGCCAACCCTCAAATTATCAAGCCAAGGGTTTTGTGATAGAATACGGCGGAACGCCCGGAGATCCTGTTTTAAATATTTCTGGGTCTACAACCTTTAGCCCACCTCAAATTTTATCTACCAGCCCCTCTGTAAGTTGCGAAAATGACCCTGCCAACCTATCAGCCACTTCAAACACAACAGATATCTTATGGTATAACAGTCAAAATGGAGGTACGCTGTTACATACAGGCAGCACCTACAATCCCATATTAACAAATACCACTACCTTTTGGGTTTTACCCTCAAGCAATGGTTGTACCACTGGAACTAGAACTGCTGTCACTGCCACGGTCAATGCTTTTCCAACAATAGATACTCCAGCTGATGTTACTTCTTGTGATAGCAGCTATACATTGCCTGCCCTTACCAATGGAACTTATTTCACAGCATCCAATGGCGGGGGGTCACAACTCAATCCTGGAGATATAATCTCGGCTTCCACCACCTTATTTGTATATGCTGAAACGGCCACAACACCCAACTGTAGTGTCGAGCACTCCTTTGATATTTCAATCAATACAACCCCTGCAATAGATACTCCAGCTGATGTTACTTCTTGTGATAGCTATACATTGCCTGCCCTTTCCAATGGAACTTATTTCACAGCATCCAATGGCGGGGGGTCACAACTCAATCCTGGAGATGTAATCTCGGCTTCCACCACCTTGTTTGTATATGCTGAAACAGTAACCACTCCCAATTGCACAAATGAGCATTCGTTTAACGTCACTATTGATATTACTTCAAACGCTACATTTGTACAAATACCACCGATTTGCGAAGGAGATTCGTTAACCCTCCCAACAAGTTCTGTTGAAGGATTTACAGGAACATGGTCGCCAGTTTTTGATAACACAACTTCAGGCACTTATACATTTACACCCGATTCAGATCAATGTGCCATAGGCACAACAATGGACATCACAGTTTACCCTATTTTTACACCAACGTTNACACAAGTTGACCCTATTTGTGTTGGCGATCCTTTGTCAAATTTAAACACTGTTTCTGATAATGGATTTAGTGGTACTTGGTCCCCTGCTATAAATAATACAGTCACTACAGAATACACGTTTACTCCTACTCCAATAACAGGTGTTTGTTTTGAAGAAACCAAAATGACTATTGCGGTCTTAACACAAACTACCCCTTTGTTTACGCAAGTTGACCCCATTTGTATTGGGAGTGTGCTCGCGCCTTTACCCACGACCTCCAATGACAACATATCAGGTTCATGGACTCCAGCACTAAACAACTCATCAACAACGACTTACACATTTACCCCTGACCCTAACCAATGTGCAGACCCCACGACCATGACCATTGTGGTAAACCCTATCAATGTTTTAACCGTTACTGCTACAAATCTCTCTGAAGATTTTGAGGCGAATCAGATGATTTTAGTATCTGCTACGGGTGGAAGTGGCATCTATGAATACCAATTGGATGGAGGAACTTGGCAAAGTAATGAAGTATTTGAATATGTGACTGGATGTCAAGAACATACAGTTGCTGTAAGAGATGCTTTTGGGTGCAGTACTATCCCTGAAACAAGCATTACGATTATGGAATTCCCAAAATTCTTAACGCCTAATAGCGATGGATATAACGATACTTGGAACATCAAATGTTTGAGAGATGACCCCACAGCATTAATCTCAATTTTTGACCGTTTTGGAAAACTGTTAAATGAATTTAAACCCAGTCGAACTGCGTGGAATGGAACCTTCAATGGATCAAAGCTAACAGGAACAGACTACTGGTTTGTTGTAAAATACACCAACGACAATGGGGTTGAAGCACAGTACAGATCTCATTTTTCTTTAAGACATTAAAAACAACCCATCTTAAGCTAAGTTATATAGCGTCATGTCCTATATAAAAATAAAATAATTGCTTTTTAAAATATTTTTTTATATTTAATTACATTTTTCTTAAAAAAACATTCAATTTGTAATAATAAATACATTTTTTTTAACTATATTTTGCGATAACCAAACTTTTAAGTAGTATATTAATGTTTTATCGTAATAATGCAGCAGTTGTAGCGTTGTTATTTTTTACCGCTACAAACTTTCATAATTTATCACATGCACAGTTGAATTGCGTGACTGATGTCAGCACCGTAGGCTTGGAGGGAAATTGTTATCAAACAACCTCCGATCAAGTCTTTTTTTCTGTTGCAAAACCAATGTTTTTTCCTACAAGTACAAAAACCTTTACAGTTAGGATTTCCGAAATTTATGTAGGCGTCACAACCGAGCTTGTTTTAATCGCCGTCAATCTAGCTATTACTCCAACATTTACAACCCTAAACTCTATTTGTCTAGGTGATATTTTATTGAAATCACCAATCATAGCAAATATTAGATTTAGGCCCCCCTTATCTTCTGTAATAAACAATAGAGTACCTACAGAGCAGTACTGTGCCCTCAACCCCAATTCAGAGCATTTGCTTTCATGATGGTAAAATAACCATTACAGTTTTTACAAAAGCAATCCTACTATTAACCCAAATTGAGCCCCTTTTTTTTCCTACGACTTCCAATGATGGAATTATTGGTATTTGTAGTCCTTCATTAAATAATTTAGAAAACACATTAAGAAAGTTTCACGTAAAATGTGGAAAGAATGCATAAAGGAAAGGAAAACATAATACGCTAAATAAAGCGAAACAAATAACCATTTTAAACTAAAAACTAAGTTATGAAAAATCTAATCCAAAGTTTTATTTTTTTGTTCGGACTTTCCATGTTAGGACAAACATTTATTTTACAAGAACGTGATAAACAATTACATTTTGCTGCTGGGAGTGTTGCTGGAGCATTTGGTTATAGTTGGTCATATCAAAAGCACCATAATAAAACTAAAGTTCTAGTTACTGGTTTATGTACTTCACTTGTAGCTGGCGTTGCTAAAGAAGTCTATGATAACTATAAAGGGGGTGTTTTTGATAAAAGAGATATATTAGCAACTGGAATGGGTGGGGGTTTTGTAACATTTACAATACCACTATTTCAAAAGAAAAAGAATAAGTAACAGTAGGAATTACATGTTCTCGTTTCGATCTATTTTGTGCCGTTTATGTTAAATGTTGAAACAAGAATTTTCGGTTATGTCATAACCGAAAATTCTTTATCCCAAACGCAGACGGGTACAGCGATACTTGGGCCATAAAATGTTTAAGTAACAATTTATCTGCAAAAACATATCGGCAGGCAATGATTATTGGTTTGTAGCAGACTACCAAACAGTTAGTTATATGGAGAAAACTCTATATAACTCACATTTTTCTCTGAGACTTAGAAACGATACCCCACACAAAAATCTCCTTTGAATATAGCATCAAATGAAGAGTTCCCTAAAAGATTTCGTCCAACTCCTAACTTAACTTCAAAAACAAATCCTCCAGAATTTATCCATTTTTGACCAACAGAAAACCCTAATGCGGTTTCAAAATATTTACTATCTGCAGTATTTAATTCAAGATCATTATCATCCCCTGTATATAAAGAAAGGAAACTTTCTACAAAAAATCCTTTTGCACCATATTGTTCATCCCTATCAAAATACATACGAAAAAAGGGAGTGATTGATAGGTTTTCAAAATAGTGATTATCAGTGTTGAAATTCACTAATAGACTGGCACCATAACCCATATTTCTATCTTTCACGTATTCATAAGTCCCCTCGAAAATAGGACCGGCTAATATTTTAACGATTCCAACTTTGACCTCATGATGTTTCTCAAAAATAGAGGGGGCATCGTCTTGGGATTGAGCAGATAAATTAAAAAAGATAAAAAAAGATACAATTAGAAGTGATTTGTTCATGATTGAAAATGTTTTTGGGTTCGCTTTAGTTTTACAAAAATTATACCAAGATAATCAGAAATACGCTTTTAACTGAACAGTACCCGTGTGGATGGTGCGACTGGTTTCACTCTTTCTGCCAAAATAATTCAGATTTAAATCCAAAAACTTTGTTAGTTTTTTTTGTGCAATCAATGACCAAGTCAAGTTGGTGCCCGGCTGTAAACCTTCCATCATTTGGTAAGCAACTGGCGTATTGGAATTCCCAGAAAATTCATTTGAAAAATAGTTAAACTCACCCGAAATGGCTGCTTTCTGATTTTGCGTAAGCATAAAAGATACGCCATATTTTTCTTGGTTGAGTTGCTCCATATCTCCAATTGAGTTCTTCTTATTCTGATATTGATAATACACATCAAACCGTTTGTTGTCATCGAGTAAATAAGACACTTTTGGATTGAGAAGTGATTCCTTAAGTTGAAAGTTTTTGGAAGAAAAATTTTCACTTACACTAAAATTATGATCTAAATTTGTTTGTAAACTGAGCAACCACTGCTCTTTTATTTTATGTAAAAAATTCAACTGATGACTAAACGTTTCCTGTTCCACATACCCAAATGAAAGTGTATTACGTGCTTTCGATTCCGAATAACTGTACGAAACGGTATAGTGCTGCTTCCCTCGATTATAAAATAACTGATTTCTGAAATTCGACTGAAGTGCCAACTGATCTTCTGCGGTTGAATGAAATGGATTTAAACGAATGGAGGTATTATTATTTATATCCTTTCGATCAATTAAAAAAGAGGTTTGGTTATAAAAATGAGACCAAAATCGTTTGGAGGCTTGTGGCGAATTTGCCCACTGAATCGGATTTAAAGTCAAGGATTGACTCAGCTTATTTTGATGCGTTCGCAGATAAACTTGGTTGGGCAACAACACACGGACAAAGGTTGCCTGATCTTGAAATTGAGCGATTTCAAACTCTTCTAATTCTTGAATGCCATTCTCGTTATAATCGAACCAAACAAAACTCCCCTGACCAGGTTCTACTTCTACATAAGTGAAATCCTGACGTGGCAAACGCCCCGCATTGGTTTCAAAAAGTGTATTCCAATGAATGCCATTATTGGCTAACTTTTGACTGTATTGCAATCGTGAATTGATTGACTTTTGGAGTGGAGCGGATGCATTTGTAGATTTAAAAATACGGTAATTTGCATATAAACTTAAATTCGTGTTTTGAGTTTGAATCCATTTAGAATCTAAATAATAGGTATTTGAAGTGTTTACTTTTGTAAGGCGATTATTTTGAAGACTATCATTGATTCTGTGCATATAGCCTAATTTCACAAACACCTTTGTTGAATCTCCAATTCCAGAAAACACTTCATAGGCTTGAAACTTCTGACTAATGGGGTCTAGCTGATTTAATTCAACATCCTTTTTTTCGTTGTGTTCCGTTGAAAACTCAACACCCGACCAGCCTTTATTATAACTGTATTTCAAACGATTGTCCGATCTATAAAAAACAGAGTTTGAATGGAGTCCATCGGTCTCTAAGAGGCTAGAATTCGAGTAAATCTGAAAACGCTCCAAATTCAATTTGGTAAAAAACACATGACGATTTCCTTCATAATTTTTGTTATAATTTAAATGCTGAAATTCATAATTCAATGCTCCTTTTTCTGGGTGCGAAAACTGAGTTCCTACAACAGTAAAAACCTGATCGCCAAGGTCGGTAATAATTTGATTTCCTAAAGGAGCTTCAATATTCCAGTCCCGATTGAACTCTGGATTATAGAGCCCTTCCATATTTCTAAAATCAATTTGAATATAATCGATGTCAGAGTTCACATCTAAAACCCACTCTTTAGCCGTTTTAAGAAACTGATGTTTTATGGACAGTTGACCTGCAACCCCTGTATTATTTTCATCATCGACAGATGAAAATAAATTTAAATCATTTTTACTTGTAGCAAATTCAAACTCAACTAACGTCTTTTCATTTGGCTGAAAAGCCCCATTCACCACCGCGACTTGTAATTTTACAGGGGCAACGAGTTGTACAATTGGTTCAAAATCTCCCTGTTTGACCCCTGAGATTGGTGCAATATATTCATAGATATTCGAAATCGCATTGGAACTTCTAATTTTATAATTCCCTTGCTGAGATCCGACAGCTGTAAAATTAACAAGGTACAATTCATCCTCAGGATTATTTGAAAACTCAAAAAACTCAACTCCATTTTCCGTGCTTTTTTTGTACAAAATTCGGTTTTCATTATAAGCTTCTGGGGTTGCCGAAGGTGCGGTCATTAATGCTGGATCATCCCCTGCGTTGGACAAAATTTCAACTTGTTCTGAACTGAGCGATTGTTGAAGCGGTTGGTTTTTTAAATCATTTTCATTGTACACAGACACCCCGAGTGTCCATTTGTCATTTTTATAACGACTCCCCGCATAACCAATAAAACGAGAATAATTGCGCTCGCTGTATTGATAATCAACCGTAATTCGCATTTCTGAAGTGATGGGGTAAGTCGCATTAAAAATGACTTCCCCTGCATTATAATCTATAATATAATCTTCGGTAGCGCCACGTTGCAAAGGAATTCCATTTACATACACTGTTTCACTTCCAGAAACCACTAAAACATACAATTCATTGTTTGGCCCTTTTAGCTTATATGGACCTTGATTGCCTTCTTCTCCTACAAATTGACTCGTTGAAAATTGACCACGAACAAGAGCTCCTGCTGTAAAAGCAGTGAATTCAGAATCTTCATTTTTAAAATTAGTTGTCAATGAAAGACCTTGAACACGTTTAGAGAATTGTGAAAAATAAGATTGTGAATTTTTTAAATCTATATCTCCAGCTCTAATTCGCCAACGCTCACTAAAAACCTCAATAAAAACTTGATCAAATTCATCCAACTGTTGCGAATAACCACTTTCTTGCAAAGGAATGTTAGAATCTTGAATCGAAGCTCGTAAAGTCACTTTGTCATTTAACTTACCGCTAATTTGAAGGTCAAGTTCACTGTTTAAAACCGAATTTTGATTGTTTCCAATCGTTACGCCTCTAGAAATACTCCCCGAGGATGCCAAACCATCAAATGGCACCATCGTACGATTTGAGCTTGGTTGTGATAATTTATATAAGTTTTGGAGATTTCCAGTACTGTTTACAAGGATGCGTTCGTCTAATTCTTGATATGTTTTAGTAAGAAATTGTGGATAGCTCAAATACGTAATTTTTATAGAATCCGTTTGCACTCTGGTATCAAACGTGAGCAATGCATTTTCAAAATCTATGGTGTATGATGAAGAGGGGATCGCTTCATTCTTTAAATTTAAAATGGAAAAATTAGAAGGATTGATGCTTACACTGTCAATTTGAATCGAGTCCTTCACCGCCAATTTCTTTGTCCTATACAAAGATGACACTTCTTGAGACCAAGAATGTGTGAAGGATAAAATGAGTAAAATGGTAAAACAGTACTTCATCATGACTCTTAAACTAAAAACAACCTTAAATATTTTGTTAATAGTTTTCATTAAAACAAGACTAAATATTTAGGGTAAAAGTACTCTATTAATTATTTTAGCTAAAATTATATATCCTATAAGATGAAAATTATTTCTTACAACGTTAATGGTATTCGAGCTGCGCTCAAAAAAGGATTTATCGATTGGCTGAAAAGTGCCAACCCTGACGTTATCTGTTTGCAAGAAATAAAAGCACAAGAAGATCAACTCGACTTGAGTGTTTTTGAGGCTGCTGGCTATTCTTATAACTATTGGTTCAGTGCTCAAAAAAAAGGGTATAGCGGTGTAGCTATTTTATCTAAAATCAAACCAAACAATGTAGTTTTTGGAACAGGAATTGAGTCGATGGATTTTGAAGGACGCAACATTCGTGCAGATTTTGATGGAGTATCTATAATGAGCTTATACCTTCCTTCGGGAACAAACTTAGCGCGCTTAGAACACAAGTTTGAGTATATGGATATGTTTCAAGACTATATAAATACACTAAAAAAAGAAGTTCCTAATCTCATTATTTGTGGCGATTACAACATATGTCATGAGGCAATTGATATTCATGATCCTGTGAGAAATAAAAATGTATCTGGGTTTTTACCCCAAGAACGTGCTTGGATGAGTCAATTTTTAAAAAGTGGTTTTGTAGATGCCTTTCGCGAATTTAATTCCAAACCACACAATTACAGCTGGTGGAGTTATCGTGCAAATTCACGAGCAAATAACAAAGGGTGGCGATTGGACTACACATTAGTTTCTCTGCCCTTACAAGAAAAATTAAAACGCGCCGTTATCCTTTCTGAAGCAGTACACAGCGACCACTGTCCTGTTTTGGTTGAATTACAATAAAAACTAATTTACAAATTAACATACAATGATCAAAAAACTTTTAATCTTAACTCTTGTTGTTTTTACCTTTACCTCTTGTGTTTCTTCTAAACTATACAAAGAATTAGAGGATAAATACACCAATCTTAAAAATGACTACGACAACTTAAACGCTGATAGCGATGGTATTTTAAATGATAAAAATGCACTTCAAATTCAATTTGATCAATTACAAAATGAATACGATGCAACACTTTTAGAACGGAATCAACTTCAGCAAGAAGTAACTGGACTTCAAAAAAAATACGACGCATTGAATGATTCTTATTCAGCCTTGGAACAAAATAGCTCTAAAGCCATTGCTGATAATGTGCAAAAAAACAGAGAACTTTTAGCACAATTAAACGCCAAAGAATTGGCCTTAGCAGCAGAAAATGATCGACTATTGAAGTTAGAAGCGGACATGCAAGAACGCTCGCAACGCATCGCAGAATTAGAAGCCCTAATCGCTTCAAAAGACCAAGCGATGCGCGACTTGAAAGATGCGATTTCAAAAGCACTCACCGCTTTTGAAGGCAAAGGACTCACGGTAGAACAACGCGATGGAAAAGTCTATGTGTCTATGGAAAATAAATTACTTTTTAAGTCGGGTAGCTGGGCGGTTGGATCTGAAGGACGACAGGCAATCGAGCAACTTGGAACTGTTTTAGCAGAAAACCCTGATATTGCAGTACTCATTGAAGGTCATACTGATAATGATCCCTTTTCTAGTGGCGGACAAATTGCTAATAACTGGGATTTATCAACCAAACGAGCCACAGCAATCGTTCAAATTTTAAATGAAAATGAAGCAATCAATCCCGAAAGTTTAACCGCTGCTGGACGTGGAGAATTTGCACCAATTGCAACTAACGAAACAGCCGAAGGCAAAGCCAAAAACAGACGTATTGAAGTGGTTTTGACTCCAAAATTAGATGAAATAACAAAGCTTTTAAATAACGATTAATTAAAAAACATCCAAAATAAAAATGATCAAATGGTTGTCACATCTGACCATTTAAAATCAATAAAATACACATGAAATATACGACACTTCCAAGCACCAATATTAAGGTCAGTAAAATCTGCCTCGGCTCAATGACCTGGGGAAATCAAAATACAGAAGCTGAAGGTCACGCTCAAATGGATTATGCTTTAGAACACGGCGTTAATTTTATTGATACAGCCGAATTGTATCCAGTGCCCGCCACAGCTGAAACTCAAGGACGAACCAGTAAGTATATAGGCACTTGGCTCAAAAAAAATAAAACAAGAGATAAGGTCATCATCGCAAGTAAAATTGCCGGAACTGGAGACTATACAGCTCATATCAGAACAGCAGGGTTTAGTGCAAACACTATTAAAGAAGCCTTAGACTTAGAACTCGCACGCTTACAAACAGATTATATTGATTTATATCAATTACATTGGCCAGAACGTCACACCAATACATTTGGTGTACGCGATTTTAAACCCAGTCCAAACGATCCATGGGTCGATAATTTTAATGAAGTTTTACACGCATTGAAATCCTTTGTAGATGCTGGAAAAATTAGAGCAATTGGCTTGTCGAACGAAAAAGCATGGGGAGCTATGCGCTGTGCAGAAGAAGTGAGAAACGATAATTTAATTCCGATTAGTACCACTCAAAATGCCTATTCAATGTTGAATCGAGTATTTGAAGGAGATTTGGCAGAAGTGTCTTATAGAGAAAATATTGGACTTCTCGCCTACTCTCCTTTAGCGTTTGGAGTTCTTTCTGGAAAATATATTGAAGGCACCGCTGCAGACAATGCTCGTCTCAAATTATTTCCACGCTTTGCGCGCTATAGCAGTGCGCAATCCACTGAAGCTACAAAACAGTATTTACAACTTGCAAAAGATTTAGGGATCAGCCTTACAACGCTTTCTTTGGCATTTGTCAACCAAAGACCTTTTGTAACAAGTAATATTATTGGAGCTACAAACTTAAAGCAACTAAAAGAAAACATTGATAGTATTGACACAGAATTGTCACAAGAAACTTTAGAACGTATCGACGCAATTCATGCTGTCATCCCAAATCCAGCTCCTTAATAATTTTTGAAACAATTTTTTTAGGTCTTATTGGCGAGTTGTCCACAAGCGGCATCAATATCTTTACCTCGAGAACGGCGCACCGTAACCGTGATGTTTTTGGCTTCTAGCATAGAAACATATAGGTCGATTGCGGTTGAACTGGCCTGTTGAAACATCCCATCATCTATCGGGTTATATTCAATTAGATTAACTTTACTAGGTGCAAATTGACAAAACTTTATCAGTGCCTCAATGTCCGTTTTGGTATCGTTGATGCCTTCCCAAACGACATACTCATAGGTGATGATCCGATTGGTAGCTGCATACCAATGTTGAAGTGCTTCCCGTAAATCTTTCAAAGGAAACGTTTCATTGAATGGCATAATGGAGGTGCGAATACTGTCAATAGCTGAATGGAGCGAAACCGCTAAATTAAATTTAACCTGATCATCTGCCATTTTTTTAATCATTTTAGGCACTCCAGAAGTAGAGACAACAATCCGTTTTGGCGACATTCCCAGCCCGTCTTTGGAAGTGATTTTATCAATCGCTTTGAGGACATTATTATAGTTCATTAACGGCTCTCCCATCCCCATAAATACAATATTAGAAAGGGGACGGTTATGATATAATTTGCTCTGTTTATCAATTGCGACAACTTGATCGTAAATCTCATCGGGGTTAAGGTTTCGCATGCGTTTGAGACGCGAGGTTGCACAGAATNTACAGTCAAGACTGCAACCTACTTGAGACGATACACAAGCGGTAGATCGTTTGGCGGTTGGAATGAGTACAGATTCTACAATCATCCCATCATGGAGTCGGATGCCGTTTTTGATGGTACCATCTGTGCTACGTTGCATAGAATCTACTTCGATATAGTTGATGCTAAAATTTTCGTCCAGCATCTGACGGGTGTCTTTGGACAAATTAGTCATATCCTCGAAGTGATGAGCACCTTTTTGCCAAAGCCACTCATAAACCTGAGTTCCTCTAAAGGCTTGATCTCCATGCGTGACAAAAAAGGATCTTAACTCCTCTTTTGATAATGCACGTATGTCTTTTTTAGTGGACTTCATAATNAATAAAAACAATTGATACCTAAAAAAAGCCTCTGTTGTGAGGCTTTATTATTTTTAATTATATAATGAGCATGGCATCACCATAGCTATAAAATTTATATTTTTCTTTTACCGCTTCTTTGTAGGCTCTCTTTATAAAATCATGACCTCCAAACGCAGCTGTCATCATTAAAAGTGTTGATTTTGGTGTATGAAAATTTGTGATCATACAATTTGCAATTGAAAAATCATACGGAGGAAAAATAAATTTATTGGTCCATCCTTCAAATTCATTTAGGTTACCGTTAGAAGATACCGAACTTTCAATNGTACGCATNGCNGTGGTNCCAACGGCACAAATACGACGTTTTTCAACCAAAGCTTTATTAATAATTGTTGCGGTTGAAGCAGGTATCTTAATTTCTTCACTGTCCATTTTATGTTTGGACAGATCTTCCACTTCAACAGAGTTAAATGTTCCTAATCCAACGTGTAACGTGACTTCAGCAAAGTTAACGCCTTTAATTTCTAAACGCTTCAATAAATGCCTCGAAAAGTGAAGTCCTGCTGTTGGCGCAGCAACGGCACCTTCATTTTTGGCATAAATTGTTTGGTAACGCTCCTCATCTTCTGGCTCAACATCTCTGTTGATGTATTTGGGCAAAGGGGTTTGACCAAGATCTGTTAATTTTTTTCTAAATTCTTCATAAGAGCCATCATACAAAAAACGAAGCGTACGCCCTCTAGAAGTTGTGTTATCGATAACCTCAGCAACTAAAGATTCATCCTCTCCAAAATAGAGTTTATTTCCTATTCTGATTTTTCGAGCTGGATCTACCAATACATCCCACAAACGTTGTTCTGCATTGAGTTCTCTAAGAAGAAAAACTTCGATTCGAGCTCCTGTCTTTTCTTTATTTCCAAATAAACGTGCTGGAAATACTTTAGTGTCGTTCAGAATCATCACATCGTCCTCATCAAAATAATCTATGACGTCTTTAAACATTTTATGTTCGATGGTTTGTTCTTTCCTGTTAAGGACCATGAGTCGCGACTCATCTCTGTTTTCAGCAGGATATTCTGCTAATAATTCGTTTGGTAGTTTAAAGTCAAAATGCGATAATTTCATGTGTCTATATCTGTTATTTTAAGAAGGTCACTTGCTGTCTGCTTGTGGCAGGCTGGTTTGCTATTAGTCATTCGTTAGGGAAAGACTAATTTTAGCATGCTCGTTTCATATATGATTTTAATGTCAAGCTGCGAATATACGACCTCAAAATAGGCGTTGTCAAGTATTTGAACCTTTATTTTTAGGAATTGGAGATATTGAACCCTAATTGTTTTAAATTCTCCCAGAAATCTGGAAAGGATTTTGAAACGACTTCGGCCTCTTTTATGGAGAATGATGTTTTAAGCGCTAAGGGTGCAAACGCCATCGCCATGCGATGATCGTTATAGGTTGCTACAACTGCACCAGAACTCAAGGGTTTGGGATTTAAGAGCTGTAAGCTATCATCGGTAATTTCAATGGATGTTCCGAATTTATGAATTTCATTTTTCAAGGCCTCTAAACGATCGGTTTCTTTAATTTTCAAGGTGTGTAACCCAATAAGATTACACTTTATTTGAAGTCCTAGACAGCTTACCACAATAGTTTGTGCAATATCTGGCGCATTGGCTAAATCTAAATCTAAGCTTTCTGGTAAGTTGTTATTAATTTTTTTTATGTTGATTTTAGACCCTTCAAAAGTTGTTTGAACCCCTAAGTGAGTGTAAATCTCTTGCAAAACCGAATCGCCTTGTAAACTGTCTTTTTTATAAGTACTTAAATTAATTTGAGTCCCCACTGGGCTCAAAGCTATAATACTATAAAAATAGGATGCTGACGACCAATCCGATTCTACAACAATCGTTTTTGAAACGGTTTCTAAATAGGGTTTCACTTGTATCACTTGACCGTCAAAGCGGGTTTCAACGCCAAGTTGCTCTAATAATGAAAGAGTCATTTTGATGTAAGGAACTGAAGTGATTTTGCCTTCAAGGTGTAATGTCAATCCATTTTTTAGTTTGGTCGCCATCAGTAACAATGCGGAAATATACTGACTACTCACATTTGCTTTCATTCGGACTTCATCCTTGCGTAGCATTTTTCCTGTAATTCGTAAGGGGGGATACCCTTCCTCTTTGTCGTATTCTATATCTGCTCCTAGAGCTCTTAGAGTGTCCACCAAAATTTTAATTGGACGTTCTTGCATTCTTTGTGATCCTGTCAGTAAGGTTGTCTTGCCTTCTAAAGTCGCAAAATAGGCAGTCAAAAAACGCATGGCGGTTCCGGCGTGGTGAATATCAACGACAGTCGGTTCGGAATTTAATGCTTTGAGCATGTACTGACTGTCATCTGAATTAGAGACGTTTTGAATCTNCAAATTTTTAAACANTGCTTTTAGCAATAAGAGTCGGTTGGACTCACTTTTAGACCCTGTAATCGTAATATCGGTACTTAGGTTTGGAGTTGAATTTTGAAGAAAAAGATGCAAAATTTATTTTAATTTTTCGTTGCTATGATGACGGTTGTGATCCCGTTTGGTTTTTAACGCTAACTTTTTATCAAAAGCGTCTTGCAAATTTACACCAGTTTGATTGGCTAAACAAAGAACAACGAATAAAACATCGGCTAATTCTTCGCCAAGATCTTTATTTTTATCGCTTTCTTTTTCGCTTTGTTCGCCATAACGTCTTGAGATAATACGAGCCACTTCGCCTACTTCTTCTGTGAGTTGCGCCATATTAGTGAGTTCGTTAAAATAGCGAACACCATGTGCGTTAATCCAATTATCGACGGTTTTTTGTGCGTTTTGAAGGTTCATTTTATGAGAAAATTATTGAACTACTAAACTAGTCATTGTTCAAAAGAAATCAAATTATATTCACTAAAATAACGGCATCAATAACAACTCCTTATTCTCTGACTTTTGAATCTATAATAATTGTTACAGGGCCATCATTCAAAAGCGCGACTTTCATATCTGCACCAAACGCACCTGTTTGGATGGGTTGTCCTAAATCATTTTCAAATTGACGCACAAATTGCTCGTANANTGGTTTTGCNATTTCGGGTTTGGCAGCTTTGATATAACTGGGGCGGTTGCCTTTTTTTGTTTGTGCATACAGCGTAAACTGGCTCACCACAATCGCCGATCCTTTGCTGTCCTTCAGAGAGGTGTTCAAAAGACAGTCGGCATCATTAAAAATACGGAGATTGGTTAGTTTGTTACTTAGCCAACGAATATCTTCGGGAGTATCGGAATCCGTAACCCCTAAAAGAACTAACAATCCAGAAGCGATCTCCGCCACTTTTTTTCCTTCAATGATAACGCTTGCTTCTGACACTCTTTGAATCAACGCTCTCATTTTGGCTCGTAGTTATCCGTTCGGTAATGTTCGTCATCCCCTTCCAAAATTTGTGTGTAGCTTTTGTAGCGTGAGGCTGCTATTTGATTGTTTTCGAGGGCTAATTTAACCGCACATTGAGGCTCGTGTAAATGCAGACAATTGTTGAATTTACAGGATTGTTTTAAGGCAAATAACTCTGGAAAATAATGATCGACTTCGGCGGGTTCCATATCCACAACACCAAATCCTTTAATTCCTGGGGTATCAATAATTCGAGCATCAAAGCTCAAATCAAACATTTCTGCAAAGGTTGTGGTGTGCTGTCCTTGTTTGTGTTGGTCTGAAATTTCTTTTGTTTTTATATTCAATCCAGGTTCAATCGAATTTACTAAGGTCGATTTTCCAACACCTGAATGTCCTGCAAACATGCTAGATTTTCCAGTCATTAAAGTTTTAACGGCTCCAATGTTCTCACCTGTTGTAGCCGAAATGCTTAAACATTGGTAGCCAATACCCTCATAGAGTGCTGATAATTCTTGAACAATTTTTTGAGTGGGTTCATCATTAACATCAATCTTATTAAAGAGTAAAATAGCTTTAATAGCATAGGCTTCGGTGGTTGCTAAAAAACGATCGATAAAGCTTGTAAATGTTGGGGGGTTATCAATTGTAATTAACAAAAATACTTGGTCAATGTTACTCGCAATTATATGGGTCTGTTTAGAGAGGTTGACCGATTTCCGAACGATATAATTAGTCCGTGGGTGAATGGTTCTAATGACTCCTGTTTCAGTATTGTTACTTGTTTCTAAATCAAAATCTACACGATCACCAACGGCTAATGGGTTGGTACTTTTAATTCCTTTGATACGGAATTTACCTTTGATACGGCACTCATAGAACACTCCTTCTTGAGATTTAACAGAGTACCAACTCCCTGTAGACTTATAGACAGTTCCTATCATTAGTGTGTTTAAATATATAGACAAAGAAACACATTTCTTTTTAATATATTTTCTTCTATCTTTAGATTCTAAATCTAAATAAAATTTACTATGAAAAAAACAATTTTTACATTATTACTGGTTTTTCTATTTTTTAATGACCTAAAAGCTCAAGTAGAGTATAAAGTCATTACTAGTGTAGAATCTATAGTTCCAAGCGGACTNGGAAGATCAAGAATAATCAGTGTAAACGAAACAAAAAATTACAAAGATTATACATCAACCCAAACTGCTGATGACAATTCTAGAAATAAATCCGACAGAGACGATATTAGGGTAAAAGGGTTTGATGAAACCAAGCTTTTAAATTTTTATAACGTCGCTGGAATTCGTTTTCAGAACATTGCTGCAAATGATGCCTTAATTACTTCAAAAATCAATACAATGATAGAAGAAGGATGGGATCTTGCATTTGTAACTAGTGCAGTAGAGAGTAAAGGGGATAAAACCGATAAACAAGGTATATTCATAACCCGTTATATTTTCAAACGAAACAAGTAATAAAAAAAAGCCTCGCAATGCGAGGCTTTTTTTTGTTTTATCTATTCAGAATTTGTTCTTGGTGGTTAATTGATTCTTGGTGCACTGCTTTGAACAGTTTGAGAATAAACTCTTCACTCAAGTTGTGTTGTTCACCTTCGAGAACCATCTTTCCTAAAATCTCATTCCAACGTTTGCTTTGTAGCACCGCAACGTTTTCTTGTTTTTTAAGAGTTCCAATGCTTTCAGCAACTTTCATTCGCTTGCCTAAGGTTTCAAGCAATTGGTTGTCCATCACATCTATTTGTGCACGCAAATTTGTAAGCTGATCGTTATACGCCACTTCTGGGGTGGATTCTTTTCTAATTTTTAAATCTTTCATAATTTGAACCAAGGACGTTGGTGTTACTTGTTGTGCCGCATCACTCCAGGCGTTATCAGGATCAAAATGTGTTTCAATCATCAATCCATCAAAGTTTAAGTCCAATGCGGTTTGAGACACATCAAAAATCATATCCCGTTTTCCTGTAATATGAGAAGGGTCATTGATTAATGGAAGGTCTGGAAACTTTGTTTGCAGTTCAATGGCCATTTGCCACTCTGGTGTATTTCTATATTTTGTTTTTTCGTAGGATGAAAATCCTCTATGGATAACGCCTAAGTTTTTGATGTCTGCTGTTGCCAAACGCTCAATTGCTCCTAGCCATAACGCTAAATCTGGGTTTACTGGGTTTTTAACCAACACTACTTTATCGGTTCCCTGTAAAGCATCTGCAATTTCTTGTACAATAAATGGACTCACAGTAGAACGTGCACCGATCCATAATAAATCAATATCGTGCTCTAAAGCCAATTCTACATGGGCTCTGTTGGCAACTTCAGTGGCTATTTTTAAACCGGTTTCTTCCTTTACTTTTTGAAGCCATTTTAGACCCAATGC
>JGI26086J50260_1000783_pt1 | contig 19748 bp, 21 predicted proteins | sample SaaInl3SG_22_DNA_FD_50260 | JGI IMG/M metagenome (IMG submission 50260)
TTTGATAGAAGTTGGTATAATAGAGCAGTAGTTGAACCTGTAAATGGGTTTTGTACAGATGAAGAATATCAAATCTTTATGAGCCAAGTGAATGATTTTGAAAGAATGATTTTAGAATCGGGAATTCATTTGGTAAAAATCTATATGTCTATTTCAAAAAAAGAACAAGCTAAACGTTTTGATGAAATTAAAAGTGATCCATTAAAACAATGGAAAATGTCTCCTGTTGATGAAAGAGCACAAGAACTTTGGGACGATTATACGAAATACAAACAAGCCATGTTTGATGTTACCAATACAGAGCAATCACCTTGGAAAGTAATCAAAGCCAACAGAAAAACAGAAGCTAGAGTCAATGCTATAAATCATATTCTTAAAAGCATCCCTTACGATAAAGACATTAAAATCTAATTATAGAGTTTCTTTTACTTTCTTAAACAGAAAATACATTTCTGCAGCAATTTCTCTACTTGTTTTTAAATACGTTTCTTCTTGTTCTGAAGAATTATCGGAATGTTTTGGGTCTGTATAGGGCAAATGAAATCTATGAATTGCTTCTGGTATAAAAGGACAATTTTCATCAGCATTATTACAAGTTGTAATTACAAAATATGGGCTTATGTTTATAGGATCATCATAAATTTTAGAATAACCAATCAATGATTTTTTACTCCCGTAAAAAGAAATATCATAAACTGGATTGGTATGAGAAAACTTCTCTATTTTAAACTTAAAACCAACATTTTTTAAGGTTTTAACTGTATTTCTATGAAAAGCAGTGACTTCGGTACCACCAGAAAGTGCATTGATGTTTAAATTAAAATAATTTGCCGCATAAAACGCCCAAACTTGTCCGAGTTGACTTCTTCTAGAATTGTGTGTGCAAATAAAATTAATAGCAACATTATTATTGGAACTATAATTAACGGCTAGTGCGGAAGCTATTTTAGATAAAAGCTCTTTTCTATTATTAGAAATTTCAACTTTTTTATGAGAACTTTCAAAGAAAAACTTAGTGTTACTGATATCAGTCTTAATCATCTTCTTACTTTTGCTGCAAAGATAAGCCTTCAAAAAAAAATGAAGCATTAAGTAAAGGTTAATAATGTATTTTGAAATTGGAAAGCAAGTAGCGGTTTTAGATGATACTTTAAAAGGTGTTATTGTCAATATTGAAAATCAAATTATTGATATTCAGGATTCTGACGGAATGATTTATCAATACAATCAAAATGAATTAGTCATTATTGATGAAGATCAATATCAATTATCAAAATATTCAGATATCAATAATTCTCTACTTAATGATAAGATTCAAGATCAGATAAAGAAGCCGAGTAGTTTTAAGAAAGATAAAAATGAAGTGATTCTAGAAGTCGATTTGCATATCAATCAACTAACAAAGAGCACCAAAGGAATGGATAATTTTGACATGCTTTCTCTACAATTAGATACTGCAAAAAGAAAAATTGAATATGCCATTTCTAAACGAATATCAAAAATTGTATTTATCCATGGAGTAGGAGAAGGAGTTTTAAAAAGTGAGTTGCACTACTTATTAGGTAGATATCCTGTTCGATTTTATGATGCTTCTTATCAAAAGTATGGATTGGGCGCTACAGAAGTTTATATTTATCAAAATCCAAAGTCATAATTAATAAATACTTTTACAAGATGAATAAAGTTTATTTAGATAATGCAGCCACTACATCTATTGCTCCAGAAGTTATTGATGTAATGCAACTATCTATGCAAGAGAATTTTGGAAATCCTTCTTCTATGCATCAATTTGGGAGAAAGGCCAAGAATATTGTAGAAAACGCACGAAAAACTATTGCAAAAACCTTTAATATTTCTGCTGCTGAAATTATTTTCACAGCAGGAGGAACAGAAGCCGACAATTTAATTTTATACAACGCAATNACCAATCTTAANGTTAAAAGAATTATTACTTCTAAAATTGAACACCATGCTGTTCTTCATACTGTCAAATTTTTGCAAAAGAAATATGCGATTGATGTTGATTATGTTCAAGTAAACTCTTCTGGCGATATTGATCTTGAGCATTTAGAACTTTTACTACAAAATTCTGATAAGAAGACATTAGTAAGTCTTATGTATATTAATAATGAAATTGGAAATATATTACCGCTAGAAAAGGTATCTGAATTATGTGATACTTATGATGCATTATTTCACTCAGATACTGTGCAAGCAATTGGTCATTATTCAATTGATTTACAACAAATCCCTGTCGATTTTATAGTAGCAAGTGCTCATAAATTCCATGGTCCAAAAGGAGTAGGTTTTGCCTACTTTAAAAAAGGATTTGGAATTCAGCCCATGCTTCATGGTGGAGATCAAGAAAAAGGAGCAAGATCTAGCACAGAGAATGTTCATAGTATTTTAGGAATGGAAAAAGCGTTAGAAATTGCTTCTAACTCACTAGATAAAGACAAAGAGTTTATGAATTCTTTAAAGCTCTTTTTTATTGATGAATTGCTAAAATTAAATTCAAATATTAAGTTTAACGGGCAATCTTCTGATACAGAAAACAGTAGTTGTACTATTTTAAATGTATTGTTACCTGTAAAAAATGACATGTTATTATTTAGTTTAGACTTACATGGGATAGCTGTTTCTGGCGGAAGTGCTTGTCAAAGTGGAAGTAATACAGGATCACATGTATTGTCTGAAATTTTAGATGAAGCAAGTGAAAATTTAACCTCCGTTAGATTTTCTTTCAGTAGAAATTCTACAAAAGAAGACCTTGAGTATACTCTACAAAAAATAAAAGAGTTGCTTTAAAGTAGCTTTTATATTTTATATGAACTAGTACTCTAACGAATCAAAGATTACTTTCTTTGTTATCTCTCCATTACCTAGTAGTAACTCAATATATATATTTTAGTAGGAGCTATGATTTCTAATATTATGCTTGTCATTAACTTTTTTTAAAAAAGAAATGAAGTGTTTTTTTTGTAAAACTAATCTTTACCAACTTTATCATATTGACGGATCATAAAAAAGGCCCATATAAGCACACAAGCACCCACAAAAACTGAAAAATATAAAACGATATTATCTGCGCTCACGGTTTATCAGTTTTAAGTAAATCATTACTCCTAGTAATGTAGGAGCCCAAAGGCCAAGAAAAATACCATGCAATTGATCGCCTGATAAGAATACATATTCTGCCACAATTATAATTAAAATACAGAGTAATAACATTAAGAAATTACTTGGACCTAACTTCTTTATAAAATTCATTGGGTGTATAATTTTTTTTAAAAATATACATTTTTACCATTTGACAAACTTTTTTTATCATAATTACATCAAATTAGAATGATATTAAATAATAAACATGCCTTTAAATTATTGTTTCTTACATCACCAGCCATCTTTCAATGTTAACTCTGCTTATTACGAATTCTTAAATAATAGCTACGAATTCTAAATTAAAGTACATACAGACAATATTTTGTAATTCTTACAATACAATAACCTTAATGGTGATAATGAAATTAAAAGAGTTGGAAGACGAATTGCAAAGAAAACGATTCATTAATTGAAGATACATCACAAAACACTAGAAGTTGGAAAAGTGTATAGTATTGATTTATCTATATTATTTACAGCAGATCCAGGAGCAATCTACCGAGTAGAAGTTAGCTATAAGAAAGAATATTCTCTGTATGATTGTGATGAAGCTCTACTGTTAATATGCAAACAAAAGTTATATTTTCCGGTATAACTAAAGTAGTAAAATAACTTTAAGTTTTTAAACAGTTGCTCTCTTTTAAATTTATAAAAATTTAAAAGTAAATATAAGTTTAACCTTAAAATGGAATTTTATGCTGAAATAAAAATAATATGGTAGTTTTGAAGCATCAGAAGTAGAAAATGAAAACACAAACACGCAAAGATCAAATTGTAAAAATAGCAGCAAAACTTTTTAAAGAAAAGGGCTATTCAGCGGTTACTATGAGAGACATTGCAAAAGCTTTAGATATAAAAGCGGCAAGTTTGTATAATCACATTGCATCTAAACAAGATATTTTAAAATACGTCATCATTTCTATTGCAGAGGAATTTACAGCAGGAATGAATTCAATTTACAATTCATCTAACACTAGTATTGATAAATTACATCAGATTATCTCACTTCATGTAGATATTGCCTATAGAAACCCTTATGAAATGGCCTCTTTAAACAATCATTGGATGCATTTAGAAAAAGACGTTACTTATTATCTAGAATTAAGAGACAGTTACGAAGATAATTTTAGAAGTATCATTATAAACGGAATAGTAACAGGCGAATTAGCCAAAGCAAATTCTGAAGTAGTCTTGTTTTCAATTCTCTCTACACTTCGTAATTTATATCTCTGGATTCCTAAAAAAGAGGACGTAAATCCACAAGAGCTTTCTGATAATCTAAGCCAAATTTTAATCAACGGTATTATTAACAAATAATTTTGAAATTATTTTGTATTTTTGACAAATAAACTAACAGTTGTTAGCTTTGTTACTTAATCAAGATAATTTGTTATTTAATGGCTGAATTTCATCAAATAAAAATAGCGCAAGTTCACAAAGAGACCAAAGACACCGTTGTCATTGCCTTTGATATTCCAGAGCAACTCCGCAAAAAATTTCATTTCAAACAAGGACAATATCTTACCTTAAAAGCAATTATTAACGGTGAAGAAGTACGTCGTTCGTATTCGTTATGTTCTAGTCCACAAGATAATGAATGGAAAGTTGGCATCAAGCAAATTCCAGGAGGTGTATTCTCCACGTACGCTAATACCGAATTAAAAGCAGGAGACACCATAGAATTAATGGAGCCAGCAGGAAGTTTTTATGTAGATNTAGATAATAAGGCATCTAAAAATTATATCGCTTTTGCTGCCGGAAGTGGAATTACACCAATGATGTCTATCATTAAAACTCACTTACTTTCAGAACCCAATAGTACATTTAAATTATTCTATTTAAATCGTACGGTTAAATCAATTATCTTTAAAGAAGAAATAGAGCGACTTAAAAATCAATTCTTTGGAAGATTTCAAGTCTTTTACTTTTTAACTAAAGAACAACGAGATATTCCATTTCTAAACGGACGTTTTGATGCCGAAAAATTAAATGTCTTAACCAAAACATTTATTGATGTAGAAGATACCAATGATTGTTTTATTTGTGGACCTCAAGAAATGATTTTCTTAATTAGAGATCATTTGGTAGCCAAAGGATTAGACAAAAATAAAATTCATTACGAATTATTCTTTTCAGGAAAATCCGATAATGATAACAAACATATTGCAGAAGTTCTAGAACAAAAAGTAGATGGAACCAATGTTACAATAATTGATGGAGGAAAAGAATTTCACTTTGTCATGGATAAAGATTTTGATAATATTTTAGACGGAGCTTTAGCTGCAGGTGCAGATTTGCCTTTCGCTTGTAAAGGAGGAGTTTGTAGTACTTGTAAGTGTAAAGTAATTGAAGGATCTGTAGAAATGAAAATCAATTATGCTTTAGATGAAAATGAAGTAAAACAAAACCTAGTATTAAGTTGTCAAGCGGTCCCAACAACAGAAAAAGTTGTAGTTGATTTTGACGTATAAAAAACTTTAGAGATGAGTAATGAACAAATTAAAGAAATGGAGATTGAGCGAAGTCGAAGTCTAGAAGCACAATTCGAAGAACGCATTTTACGTGATGAGAAAATTGAAGCAAAAGACTGGATGCCAGAGAAATATCGTAAAACTCACATCCGACAAATTTCACAGCATGCACATTCTGAAATTATAGGAATGCTGCCTGAAGGTAACTGGATTACAAGAGCACCTTCTTTACGAAGAAAGGTTGCTTTGTTAGCTAAAATTCAAGACGAAGCAGGACACGGACTGTATTTATACAGTGCCTGTGAAACTTTAGGGATTTCTAGAGAAGAATTATACGAACAATTGCATTCTGGGAAAGCTAAATATTCTAGTATTTTTAATTATCCAACAGTGTCTTGGGCAGATATGGGAGCAGTTGGTTGGTTAGTCGATGGAGCAGCAATTATTAATCAAGTTCCATTATGTAGTACTTCTTATGGTCCTTATGCAAGAGCGATGATTCGCGTTTGTAAAGAAGAAAGTTTCCATCAACGTCAAGGCTATGAGATCATGGTTAAATTGGCAAATGGTACACCAGAACAGAAAGAAATGGCACAAGATGCCTTAAATCGTTGGTGGTGGCCAAGTTTAATGATGTTAGGTCCTACAGATGCAGAATCTGTACATACAGAACAATCCATGAAGTGGAAATTGAAAAGAAAATCAAATGACGAATTACGTCAGCAATTTATAGATCAAACTGTCCCTCAAGCAGAGTTAATTGGTTTAACAATTCCTGATAAAGATTTAAAATGGAATGAGGAAAGAGGGAGTTACGATTTTGGAGAAATTGATTGGGATGAATTTTGGCAAGTAGTCAAAGGACATGGCCCATGTAACAAAGAGCGTATGGATGCAAGAGTGAATGCTTGGGAAGAAGGAGAATGGGTAAGAGATGCAGCAATGGCTTATGCAGAAAAGAATAAAAACATAAATAAAGCAGTCTAAGATGAAAAAAAACTGGCCACTTTGGGAAGTATTCGTGAGAAGTAAGAATGGTTTAGAACATCGTCATTTTGGAAGTCTTCATGCTGCTGATGCAGAAATGGCTTTAGAAAATGCTCGTGATGTATACACAAGACGTAATGAAGGAGTAAGTATTTGGGTAGTAGAATCAAAAGATATTACTGCTTCAAATCCTGAAAATAATGGTGAATTTTTTGAGCCTGCTCAAGATAAAGTTTATCGTCATCCAACATTTTATGATTTACCAGACGAAGTAAAACACATGTAATGAAAGAATATTTATATAAATATATTTTAGGAATCGCTGATAATTCATTAATTCTAGGACAGCGTTTAGGTGAACTTTGTGGTCATGGACCTAGTTTGGAAATAGACATCGCTTGTACCAATATCTCTTTAGATTTATTTGGGCAATCAAGAAGTTATTATCAATATGCAGCAAAACTTAAGGGTAATGAAACTACTGAAGATGATGTAGCTCTTTTACGTACAGAAAGAGAATATGTGAATCTTTTACTGGTAGAACAACCCAATAGAAATTTTGCACATACAATGGCAAGACAGTTTTTGTTTGATGTATATCACATCTTATTGTTGCAAGAACTAGAAAAAAGTCACGATTTAACATTAGCAGCTATTGCTAAAAAATCAATTAAAGAAGTAAGTTATCATTTACGTTTTTCTTCAGATTGGGTAAAGCGTTTAGGAAACGGAACAGATGTTAGTCACGATAAAATGCAAAATGCTATTGATGCATTATGGACGTATACCGATGAGTTATTTCATCAAACAGATGCAGATAAAGCCATGATAGCTGAAGGAGTTGGAGTTGATGTAACTAAATTCAAAGATTCTTACGAGCAAAAAGTTGCTGAAATTCTAACAGAAGCAACCTTGAAAGTCCCTGAAAACAAATGGTTTCAAAAAGGAGGTAAGCAAGGAATTCACACAGAACATTTAGGATATTTATTAAGTGATTTGCAATATATGCAAAGAACCTATCCAAATATGGAATGGTAAAAGAATACCGAATTTCGAATATTTAATAAAGAAGTAAAATCATGTTAGAATCAAAAACTTCATCATTCAATATTCCTTAGTAATTATTCGATATTAATTATGACAACAACAGAACAACAAATCGATAAAGTTTTAATTCCAATATTGGAACAAGTTTCTGATCCTGAAATTCCAGTACTTTCTATTATGGAAATGGGTGTTGTTCGTTCCGCTATTATAGAAAATAATATTGTTAAAGTAGAAATTACGCCAACGTATAGTGGATGTCCAGCAATGGACGTTATTGGAGATGATATCCAAAAGGCATTGTTAGATGCAGGTTATCAATCTAAAATTGATTTAATTCTTGCACCGGCTTGGACAACTGACTGGATTACACCAAAAGGTAGAAATGCTTTAGAAGAGTATGGTATTGCAGCACCTTTAGATCCAATTGCTGATAAAGAAGCTTTGTTAGATGAAAAAAGAATCGTAAAATGTACCAACTGTGGTTCACAAAACACAAAATTAGTAAGTCAATTTGGTTCAACCGCTTGCAAAGCATTGTTTAAATGTGATGATTGTCAAGAGCCATTTGATTATTTTAAATGTTTGAAGTAAACGTCATTCCGAGCGAAGCGCGGGAATCTCATCAAAAGATTGCCACGTCATTTTATTCCTCGCAAAGACATATAAATAAATATAAATGAGTACAATTCAAGTAAAAATTGAAAACAAAATAGCTTTCATTACACTAAACAGGCCAGAAGTATTCAATAGTTTTAACCGCGAAATGGCTTTAGCTTTACAAGGTGTTTTAGATGATTGTGATAAGAATGAAGAAGTAAGAGCAATTGTTTTAACCGGAAACGGAAAAGCATTTTGTGCAGGGCAGGATTTAAAAGAAGTGACTTCTCCAGAGCTAAATCCTGGATTTAAAAAAATATTAGAAGANCATTATAATCCAATTATCATAAGAATTCGTGAGATAAAAAAACCTGTAATTGGTGCAATTAATGGAGTTGCAGCTGGTGCTGGAGCAAATATTGCATTGGCTTGCGATATCGTTATTGCGCATCAAAAAGTGAGTTTTATTCAAGCGTTTAGTTTAATTGGTTTGGTGCCTGATAGTGGAGGAACCTATTTCTTGCCTAGATTAATCGGATTTCAAAAAGCATTAGCTTTAGCTATGTTAGGTGATAAGGTTGGAGCAGAAGAAGCTGAAAAATTAGGAATGATTTATAAGTGTGTTCCTTCTGAAGAATTTGAAGAAATAATTAATAAACTAGCAATTAAATTGGCAAATATGCCAACCAAAGCTCTAGGTATGATTAAAGAATTATTCAATAAATCCATGACAAATACTTTGGAAGAGCAATTAGATATGGAATCAAAATATCAAATAGAAGCTGCGCAGAGTGAAGACTATGCAGAAGGAGTTTCTGCATTTATAGAAAAAAGAAAACCAAATTTTAAAGGAAAATAAAATTTAAAATGTAAAACCGAAAAATTTAAAATGATAAAGTGTGAAATAAATAACTTTTGATTTTTACCTTTTTTATTTAAAATTTATGATTTACAAAATAGGAATAATAGGTTCTGGAACCATGGGAAGTGGAATAGCTCAAGTAGCAGCTACCTCAGGTTGTAAGGTAAAATTATATGATACTAATCAAATTGCTTTAGATAAAAGTAAGGCAGCTTTAGAAAAAGTATTATCTAGATTAATTGAAAAAGGACGTATCGATTCCGAAGAAAAATCTAGAATTCAAGGGAATATTTCATATGTAAACACCTTAAAAGAACTACATGATTCAAATCTAACGATTGAGGCAATTATTGAAAATTTAGAGATCAAACATAAAGTATTCTCAGAATTAGAAACCTATGTTGCAGATGATTGTATCATTGCATCAAACACTTCCAGCTTATCAATTGCCTCAATTGCTGCAGCTCTAAAGAAACCAGAACGTTGTGTTGGGATTCATTTTTTTAATCCTGCACCGTTGATGAAATTGGTAGAGGTGATTCCAGCTATTCAAACATCACAAGAAGTTTTAAATAAGTCAGTAGAAATTATTACCGATTGGAAGAAAACAGTTGCAGTTGCTAAAGATACACCAGGATTTATTGTAAATCGTGTTGCAAGACCGTTTTATGGAGAAGCACTCAGAATCTACGAAGAAGGTTTGGCTGATTTTGCAACTATTGATTGGAGTTTAAAAACTTTAGGCGAATTTAGAATGGGTCCTTTTGAATTGATGGATTTTATTGGAAATGATGTAAATTATACGGTAACTGAAACTGTATTTACAGCCTTCTATTTTGATCCAAGATACAAACCCGCTTTTACTCAGAAACGTTTTTCAGAAGCAGGATATTTAGGAAGAAAATCAGGNAAAGGGTATTATGATTATGACGAAAATGGAAAGATTGTCACCTCGAGCGCAGTCGAGAGGTCTCATGATAATACGTTAGCGAAAACTATTTTTGATCGTGTTTTAGTCATGTTAATTAATGAAGCAGCTGATGCATTATTTTTAAATATTGCTTCTGCAGAAGATATTGATAATGCTATGACCAAAGGAGTAAATTATCCAAAAGGATTATTGGCTTGGGCAAACGAAAAAGGAATTGACTGGTGTGTAAATACCCTAGATAATTTGTATAATGAATATCATGAAGATAGATATCGTTGTAGCCCTTTGTTAAGAAAAATGAATAGAGATAATAAAACGTTTTTTAATTAATGTCACATAGAGCGCAGTCGAAAGGTCTCATATTATAAAAAAAAGCCCCCACTTTAGTGGAAAATAAATATGAAAGGAGAACAAATTCCATATAAAATGTTAAGTCAGGATGCTTACAGTCAATGGCTAGGAATTGAAATCTTAGAATGTGAAGTTGGACGATGTAAAGTAGGAATGACAATTCGTAAGGATATGTTGAATAGCATGGACAAAGCTCATGGTGGAATTAGTTACTCATTAGCAGACACAGCATTTGGATTTACAGCTAATACACATGGTAACTACGCAGTTTCTATTGAAACGTCTATTAATCACATAGAAGCATTAAGTGAAGGTGATGTAATTGTTGCAGAATCTGTCATTGAAAAAGTAAACAATAAATTAGGCTTTAATATCATTGAAGTCAAAAGAGGAGATGAATTAGTCGCTTTATTTAAAGGCGTAGTACATAGAACACAAAAGAACTGGGAAGAAAATGATTAACGATTGTCGATTGCAGCTTTAAGTAGTCTGAGTAAACTTCAAAAATCAAATATTGTTAATCAACAATCTAAAATAATAAATATGGAAGCATATATCATAGACGGAATAAGAACTCCAATAGGAAGTTATAAAGGAACCTTATCAGCAGTTAGAACCGATGATTTAGGAGCAATCGTAATTGAAGAGTTGGTAAAAAGAAATCCAAATATTCCAAAAGAAGCATACGATGATGTCATCATGGGATGTGCTAATCAGGCTGGAGAAGATAATCGTAATGTAGCGAGAATGTCTTCTTTATTAGCAGGATTGCCATTTACAGTTCCTGGAGAAACAGTCAATCGTTTGTGTAGCTCAGGATTGTCAGCAATTATTCATGCAAATAGAGCAATAAAAGCAGGAGACGGAGATGTATTTATTTCTGGTGGAGTAGAAAACATGACTAGAGGTCCCTTCGTAATTGGAAAACCGTCAACCGGATTTGGAAACGATTCTAAAATGTATGATTCAAGTTTTGGATGGCGTTTTGTGAATCCAAAAATGCAAAAATTATACGGAATAGATCCAATGGGCGGTACCGCTGAAAACTTGGTAGAGAAATATAACATTTCAAGAGAAGATCAAGATCAGTTTGCTTATTGGAGCCAGATGAAAGCGACAAAAGCTCAAGAAAATGGAAGATTGGCAAAAGAAATTGTGACTGTAGAAATTCCACAACGTAAAAAAGACCCGATTCAATTTTCAAAAGATGAGTTTGTAAAATCGACGACTTCAAAAGAAATCTTAGGAAAATTACGCCCAGCTTTTAAGAAAGAAGGCGGAAGCGTAACTGCAGGAAATTCCTCAGGATTAAATGATGGAGCCGCAGCAACAATCATTGCCTCTGAAGCAGCAGTAAAAAAATACAATTTAAAACCATTGGCAAGAATCGTGAGTTCTGCTGTGGTTGGAGTTGAGCCAAGAATNATGGGTATCGGACCAGTTCAAGCTTCTAACAAAGCATTAGAAAAAGCCGGTTTAACCATGAATGATATCGATATCATNGAATTAAATGAAGCATTTGCAGCACAAGCATTGGCATGTACNAGAGCCTTGGGGNTTGGCAGATGATGACTCAAGATTAAANCCAAACGGAGGTTCAATTGCAATCGGACATCCATTAGGTGTTACCGGTGCAAGAATTGCGTATTCAGCAGCCTTAGAATTACACGAACAGGAAAAGAGATACGCGTTGATTACCATGTGTATTGGAGTTGGACAAGGGTATGCAGCGATTATAGAAAGAGTTTAATTCNTGCGAAGGCAGGAATCTCTTAATAAGAAGAAATGAAACATTGGTATGTATACATAATGGCTAACAAGCCTAACGGAGTAATTTATATAGGTGTTACTGNTAACATAGAAGAAAGAGTAAGAGAACATAAAAATAAGATTTATCCAAAATCTTTTACTGCTAAATATAATTGCGAAAATTTAATTTACTTTGAAGAGTTTGAAAATGGAGAAGAAGCGTCAATTAGAGAAAAGCAATTTAAAAAGTGGAAAAGAGATTGGAAAATTAAATTAATAGAAGAAATGAATCCGAGTTGGTCAGATTTAAGTATCAATTGGAATCTTGGGAATAGAAAGTTTAGAATTAATAAATAACAAGATACCTGCCTACGCAGGCATTTATTATGAAAAAAATACAACATTACGTTCAAGGTCAATGGACAGAAGGAAAAGAAGAAGGAGCGCCTATTTTTGATGCAATTACAGGAGAGGTAATCTCTAATATTGCTATTGAGGGATTAGACATTCCGGAAATTCTCCAATACGGAAGAACCACAGGAAGTAAAGTTCTTCGAAAAATGACGTTTCAAGAACGTGGAAACATGCTTAAGAAGTTAGCGTTCTACCTTTCAAAACGTAAAAATGAGTTTTATGAATTAAGTTATAGAACTGGAGCAACACGTGTAGATAGTTGGATTGACATCGAAGGAGGTTTTGGAAACTTATTTGCCAATGCTTCATTACGTAAGTTATTTCCAAATCAAGCTTACCATGTAGAAGGTGATGCGATTGATTTATCTCGTGGAGGTCGCTTTATGGCACATCACATCATGGTTCCTAAAAAAGGAGTTGCTGTACATATTAATGCTTTTAACTTCCCTGTATGGGGAATGTTAGAGAAATGTGCTGTTAACTGGATGGCAGGNGTACCTGCANTTGTTTTACCTGCACCATCTTCATCATATTTAGCCGAAGCAGTTGCAAGAGTAATGATTGATTCAGGGATTTTACCAGAAGGAGCTTTGCAAATCATCAATGGAACCGTTCGAAATATTTTAGATACTGTTGAGTCGCAAGATGTAGTAACCTTTACGGGTTCTGCTGCTACAGGAAGAATCTTAAAAGCACATCCAAGAATCATTCAAGAATCCGTTCCATTTACGATGGAAGCAGATTCTTTAAATGCCTCTATCTTAGGAGAAGACGCTGTTCCCGGTACACCAGAATTTGATTTATTTATCAAAGAAGTACGAAAAGAAATGACTGTAAAAGCTGGACAGAAATGTACTGCTATCCGTCGTATCATTGTTCCAGAAAATTTAGCTGAAGAGGTGCAAGTTTCTTTAGCAAAAGCTCTAGACAAAGTAACTATTGGAGATCCTAGGTTGAAAGAGGTTAGAATGGGGTCTTTAATTAGCAAACAACAAGTAGAAGCGGTTCGTAGTTCTGTGGAAGATCTTTCTAAAGAAGCTACTATGGTTTATGGAAGTTTAGATAAAATAGAAACGATAGGAGCCGATTATAAAAAAGGAGCATTCATCAGTCCGATTTTATTTAGAGCAGACAATCCATTAGAAAACTCAGTGATTCACGAACGTGAAGCATTTGGTCCAGTAAGTACCATTATGCCGTATAAAAATTTAGAAGAAGCGATTACCTTAGCTCAGATGGGGAAAGGTTCTTTGGTCTCTTCTATTGCAACCAATGATGACAACATTGCGAAAGAATATGTTATAAATGCTGCAAGTCATCATGGACGTATTTTAGTTTTAAATAGAGAAAATGCCAAAGAAAGTACCGGTCATGGTTCTCCTTTACCAAGTTTGGTGCATGGTGGTCCAGGAAGAGCTGGAGGTGGTGAAGAAATGGGAGGTGTTCGTGGAATTAAACATTATTTACAACGAACTGCAATTCAAGGTTCACCAACAACATTAACGGAAATTACAGGAATTTATCAGCCGAATTCAAAATATAAAGAATCTGCTCAACATCCTTTCAAATATCATTGGGAAGATATTCAACCAGGAATGTCATTAAAAACTCATAAGAGAACATTTACGGATACCGATATTATCAATTTTGCAAATGTGACTTGGGATCATTTCTATGCACATACGGATATTACTTCCTTAGATGGAAGTATTTTTGAAAAGAGAACTGCGCATGGGTATTTCATCATTTCTGCCGCTGCAGGATTGTTTGTATATCCAAATAAAGGTCCTGTTTCTGCAAATTATGGTCTAGAAGAATGTCGTTTTTTACGTCCTTTATACCACAATGATACTGTCTATGTGCGTTTAACATGTAAGCAAAAAATAGACAGAGATGTAGCAAGTACAGAGCATCCAAGCGGAATTGTGAAGTGGTTTGTAGAGGTTTTTGATGCAGAAGACGAATTAGTCGCTATAGCAACAATCTTAACTATGGTACAAAAGAAACAAGAGACTTTTGTAGAAATGACAGATGAGAAAATTCAAGAATGTCTAAATAACTTAAAAGAAGATGCAAAACCTAAATGGGGAATCATGACGCCTCAACACATGATAGAGCATCTAGAGTATACATACAAAGTTGCCTCTGGAGAAATTAAAGATTTAGAAATAACAACTCCAGAAAAGATATTAGAGAAAGTTCATAATAGTTTGTATAATTATGAGAAATTTCCAAAAAACTCTAATTTTCCAATGTTAGAAAAAGATACCTTAGATACATTAAAACATGATGATTTCGTAACTTCAGTTACTAAGTTTAAAGAGGCAAGAGAAAATTACAAAACCTATTTTAAAGAGAATCCAGACGCAAAATTAAATAATCTTGTTTTTGGAGAATTAAATAGATACGAGTGGTATTTAATGGAAAGAAAACATCTAAACCACCATTTTGAGCAATTTGGATTAATATAAACAATATGTCATTCCGAACAGTGTGAAGGAATCTCATGATGAGATTGCCACGTCACTATGTTCTTCGCAATGACAAAAAGTAAAAATTACACATGAGTGATCCTTACGTAAAACAAACCATAGAAAAAGAAGTAGCATACATTGAGTTTTTTCATCCAGCTCACAATTCGTTACCAGGAAATATTTTAGCAGAATTAGCGCAAACAATAACAGATGCCGGGCAAAATAATTTGGTAAAAGTGATTGTTTTAAAAAGTGGAGGTGATCGTACTTTTTGTGCTGGAGCTAGCTTTAATGAGCTAATTAATATTAATGATGAAGCAACAGGGAAAGTCTTCTTTTCAGGTTTTGCGAATGTAATTAATGCGATGCGCAAGTGCCCTAAGTTTATCATTGGAAGAATCCAAGGAAAAACTGTAGGAGGAGGAGTAGGATTGGCAGCTTCTACAGATTATTGTATGGCTACAAAGTTTGCAGCTATCAAGCTAAGTGAATTAAATATAGGAATCGGACCTTTTGTAGTAGGGCCAGCTATTGAGCGTAAAATGGGATTAAGTGCTATGTCTCAAATAGCTATAGATGCGAATACTTTTTATCCAGCAGAATGGGCAAAACAAAAAGGATTATTCACTCAGGTATATGAAAATACAGGAGAATTAGATGTTGCTGTTAAAGCAACTGCAGAACATTTATGTGCTTACAATACAGAGGCAATGACGGAGATGAAAAAAGTCTTTTGGAAAGGAACAGATGATTGGGATTCTTTATTGTCAGAACGCGCAACGACAAGCGGAAGATTAGTATTGTCTGATTTTACTAAAAAAAAATTGAAAGGGTTTAAGTAGTAAACTCAAAATGTAAAATGATAAAGTAAAAAGTTTCTAATGAAGGCACTTTAAATTTTTACATATATAATTTTAGATTTAATATTTATTATGATTTACAGTTTCCAAGGATATATACCTGTTGTCCATGAATCTAGTTTTGTGCATCCATTGGCTGCTGTTACTGGAAATGTCATTATTGGCAAAAATTGTTATATAGGACCAGGTACAGCGATTCGTGGAGACTGGGGGCAAATCATACTAGAAGACGGAGTTAATGTTCAGGAAAATTGTACCGTTCATATGTTTCCCGGAAAGTCAATCACCTTAAAAGAAAGTGCACATATTGGTCATGGAGCTATTATTCATGGAGCAAATATTGGTAGAAATGTATTAGTAGGGATGAATACTGTGATTATGGATGATGCTGAAATCGGTGATGAAAGTATTGTTGGAGCCATGGCTTTTGTAAAAGCGGAAACTAAAATTCCTAATAGAAGTTTAGTCGTTGGTAATCCAGCAAAAATAATCAAACAAGTAAGTGACGAAATGATTGCTTGGAAAACTAAAGGAACTCAATTGTATCAGCAATTACCCAAAGATTGTCATGATAGTTTAAGGGAAGTTGAGCCATTGAGAGAGGTTCCAAAAGATAGACCAAAGCAAGAAGAAGTTTATAAAACGTTGAGAGATCAGTTTAAAAAATAGTTGTTAGAATAGAGTCCTTATATTAATCAACTTCAATAATCAATTTCAGCGTTGGTTATAAATATAAAAGGGTTCTTCGTTTTTCAAAATGTGAAATTTCACTAACCACTAACCACTAACCACTAACCACTAAGCCAATAACTTCTCCAAATCAATCTCATTGGTTTCTTTGGCAGTAGAAAGCGTAATTAAACTCTGTACATTACCAAGGTATGGCATTAAGGTGAGTTTAGTAATGATAAATTTTTCGTAAGATTCTATATCTGCAACTACTAATTTTAATAAGTAGTCAAAATTTCCACTTACTCTATGGCATTCAGTAACTTCGGGAAAACTTTGAATTTCTTTCACAAATTTTTCTAAATAACTTCTTGTATGTCCTTGTAAAGTAATTCCGACAAAAACAATTTGTTTTAAGCCAAGTTTTTTATAATCGAGTCTAGCAACATAATTAGAAATATACCCTTCTTTTTTCAACTTTTTTATTCGTTCAAAAATAGGAGTGGTAGATAACTTCATTTCTTCAGCAATACTCTTAATTGTTCTATCAGAATCTCGCTGTAAAATCATCATGATTTCAATATCTAAGTTGTCTAACTTCATCAGGGTAGATAAAAAAATATTATTTTATGGGATAAATATAAACTTTAAAAAGAATAAAAAAAGGTATAACGGAGTTTTTTTAGAATAAAAACATGATTTCAGGTATTTAAAAGTGTAAAATACTAAAAATGCTAGTTATTTGCGTAATTTTATTCCTTATCAAAATCAACATAATTTTTATGGAATTTGAACTGAAGATGCCTAGATTAGGAGAAAGTATTACGGAGGCTGCTATTATTAATTGGTTTAAAAATGTTGGGGATACTATTGAAGAAGATGATATGATTCTTGAGGTAGCAACAGATAAAGTAGATTCTGAAGTGCCATCAACGGTTTCTGGAGTTATAAAAGAACTTTTATTTGAGCCTAATGACATTATTAAAATCGGAGCTACAATCGCAATAATCGAAGTAACGGAATCTTCTAATTCTGACAATAAAAAGAATTTAAATAAAGATATTAAGGAAAGAAAAGAAAATAACTTACCTAAAAAATCATTATTAAAGAATAAAAACACAAATTTAAAGGTTAAATCAGAAAAAAAACCTAAATCTAGTAATATAGGAGTTCAGAATAATACATTTTTCTCTCCATTAATTATTGCCATTGCAAAAGAGCAACACATAAGTTTTGAAGAACTAGCGCGAATTAGAGCTACTGGTAAAGATGGAAGACTCCGGAAAAGTGATCTTTATCAATATATAGAAGAAGGAAGACCTGCTCAATTTGTTCAACCTACTTCAGAACCAGATCCAACAGCCTATAGAATTCCACAATTAAACTTAGACAAAGGAACTGGTAAAATTGTAAAAATGGATAGAATGCGTCAAATGATTGCTGATCATATGGTATATTCTAAGCATACATCACCCCATGTTACTGCTTATGTAGAAGTAGATATGACTGAAATGGTGAAGTGGAGAAATGAAAATAAAGTGGCATTTCAAGAAAAATACAACGAGCGATTAACATTTACCCCGCTATTTGTAGAGGCAGTAGCAAAAGCAGTCAAAGATTTTCCAATGATTAATGTTACTGTTGATGGAGAAAACATTATTGTGAAAGAAAGTATTAACATTGGTATGGCAACAGCCTTGCCAAGCGGAAACTTAATCGTTCCTGTAGTAAAAAATGCTGACACTAAGAACCTTTTAGATTTAGCAAAAGATGTTAATAAATTGGCAAATAAAGCAAGAGAGAATAAACTAAAAGCAGATGATGTCCAAGGAAGTACTTTTACCATTTCTAATGTAGGAACCTTTGGAAGTGTGATGGGAACGCCAATTATTAATCAACCAGAAGTTGCCATTTTAGCTTTAGGGATCATTAAAAAAAGAGCAGAAGTTATGGAAACTCCAAATGGAGATGAAATAGCAATAAGAAGTATGATGTATTTATCATTATCCTTTGATCATAGAGTAGTAGATGGTTATTTAGGAGGAAGTTTTGTCCGAAGAATAGCTGATTATTTTGAACAGTTTGATACTAATAGAACTATATAAGCATGTCGTATACTATAGAAATTCAGAAAGTAAAATCATCTAAAGTTGATGATTTAGATTTTAACAACATCCCATTAGGAACGACTTTTACAGATCATATGTTTATTTGTGATTATGCAAATGGAGTTTGGGGAACACCAAGAATTCAACCGATGCAATTAATTCCTACCCATCCAGCAGCGATGGCATTGCATTACGGGCAGGCAATTTTTGAAGGAATGAAAGCTACAGTAAATGCTGATGGAAGTTCGATGTTGTTTAGAGCAGAAAAGAATGCAGCAAGATTAAATTTTAGTGCTGATAGAATGGGAATGCCAAATTTTCCTGAAGATTTGTTTGTTGAAGGATTGAAACAATTGGTAGCTCTTGAACAAAATTGGATTCCACCACAAGAAGGAAGTGCTTTGTACTTAAGACCTTTTATGTATGCAGATGAACCATTTATTGGAATGCGAGCAGCTAACAATTTTAAGTTTATCATCATGGCTTCGCCAGCGGGTCCTTTTTTTACAAAAAGAATCAAATTATACGCAGAAACACAATATATAAGAGCGGTTTCAGGGGGAACAGGAGAAGCAAAAGCAGCAGGAAATTATGCAGCTGCTATTAAACCTACAGAAATTGCAAAATCAAAAGGATACGATCAAGTTTTATGGTTAGATGCTATAGAACATAAATATATTCAGGAAGTGGGTACCATGAATATTTTCTTCAAAATTGACGGAAAATTCATCACACCAAAAAGAGATGGTTCTATTTTAGATGGAATTACGAGAATGAGTGTCATTGATTTGTTAGAATACAAAGGATATCAGGTTACCGAACGTCCAATTACCATAGATGAAATAGAAGAAGCATCCAATAATGAAACTTTGGAGGAAGCATTTGGAACCGGAACGGCAGTTGGTATTGCTTATATTCAAGAAATTGGATTCAATGATAAAACAATTCACGTATCTGATGAAAGTCCAGTAGGATTAGACATCAACAATACTTTAAATGCTATCAAAACAGGTAAAATTGAAGATCCATTTAATTGGATGATAAAAATTGAAAAAGAGTTAGTATA
>JGI26086J50260_1000793_pt1 | contig 19677 bp, 20 predicted proteins | sample SaaInl3SG_22_DNA_FD_50260 | JGI IMG/M metagenome (IMG submission 50260)
TATTTTCCAAATAAAAACAACTTTGGTCATTTTAACTTTCTCCCATAAAAGTAGAATATTGAAGCATGCCTTTTATTTTACATTTCTTTATGCTCCTCTAAATCCTCTATATCTTTTGTTAACTCTAAGTTCCTAATGGTAGGGCTAACAATAGTTGTTGTTGCTACTGTTATTATTGTCATAGTTCCTCCAAAAACAACGGCTGCAACAGGGCCTAAAATTTTAGCGGCTAAACCACTTTCAAACGCACCAAGCTCGTTAGAAGAACCCACAAACATAGAATTTACAGAAGAAACCCTACCCCTCATTTCATCGGGTGTTTTTAATTGTAAAATAGTTTGACGTATAACCATAGAAATACCATCTGCTGCACCGCTTACAAACAAGGCTAAAAGACTTACCCAAAAAATTGAAGACAACCCAAAAGCAATGATGCTTAGTCCAAAAATAAAAACACAAATCAACATTTTTTTACCTGTACTTTTGTGTATGGGTATGTATGTTGTTAATAACATGGTTACAATACTACCTATAGAAATAGAGGCATTTAAAAGTCCAAAACCTTCAGGACCTACATTCAGTATATCTTGAGCAAATACAGATAAAATAGCTACTGTACCCCCAAATAGAACTGCGATCATATCTAAAGTAAGTGCCCCTAAAACAGCTTTATTTTTAAAAACAAACTGAACACCAGCCTTTAAACTTTGAGTAATAGGTTCACCTATTTTTTTATTCAAAATGGGTTTCTTTTTTATTAAAAAAGTAAATAATAAAGAGAGAATTACTAGAACAAAAACAAGCAATAAGGTATTGTCTACATGTAACCAACTTATAAAAAAACCACCACACAATGCCCCTGAAACAGAAGCTATTTTCCAGGTACTAGAACTCCACGTTGCTGCATTATGGTAGATTTTTTTTGGAACTAACAAGGCTACTAAAGAAAAAATAGTAGGTCCAAAAAAAGAACGTAAAAACCCACCAAAAAAAACCAATCCATAGATACAAGATAAGATACTATTGGTGGTCCAATTACCAGTTACTTTTAGTGATGTTAAAAAAAATAGCCCTAAACTAATTAAAGAAAATGCTGCTGTACATAAAATGAGTAAATTTCTTTTCTCTCTTTGGTCTACAATATGACCTGCAAATAATGCCATTGAAAAAGCAGGTATAATTTCCATTAAACCTATAATTCCTAAAGATAAGGGATCTTTTGTTATGGAGTATACTTGCCATTCTACTACAATAAATTGCATAGACCATCCAAAAACAAGCAGAAATCTAACAAGTAAAAAAATAGTAAACTCTCTAATTCTTAAGGATGCATAAGGATCTTGTTTTGCCATCAATTAATGTAGTTTCATGTCCATTAAGATTGAAAAAGTTTGGTTTATATCTTCCTCTTTAACTACAATAGTCATTTCATTTGTTGTAGAAATAATCTCTTGCAAAGAAATATCTGCCCAAGCCAATTGTTTTAAAATAAAATAATAAATACCCGATTGTTCTAGATTTTCTTTTGGAAGCTTAATTGTTATCGAAGCTAAATCTAACATACTATTAGTAAGCAGTTCTTTTTCGAATATTTCTTCTACAAAAGGTCTTAAATTTTTACTGGTTACAATATTTGTTTCAAAAATACCTTGAGATACCGTTAAAAAATAATCAGAACTCTCAGAAGACTTTGTAAGTATTCTTGCAATCTCTTTAAGTAAAGAGGTCGTATTTTTAAAGGTAAAGTCACACAAATCTGAACGAACAATTACATCTCCTAAATCTAAAGCAAGTTTCTTTATATTTTTACGAATTCGTAATTCACTAGCAGGAGAAAGTCTGTTAATAGCCATCATAACAGCACCAACTTTAACCTCTTTTTTTAATACTTTAGATACCTCTGGTAAAATAATCCTTGCTAAAGAAGAAACATTAATTAATTTTTCGTGTAAAGCTTCTTCAATAAAAGGAGTTTTTCTAATAGTACTTTCTACAACTTCTTGTATGGTTTTCATAGAACATGTTTAATATATTGAAACAATGTTCAAAATTAAACAATTAATCCAATTTATTCGTTAACTTTTCAAATTCTTTTTTCGGATTCTTATTGCCATACAAAACATTATATACAGCATCTATTATTGGTGTTTTCGTAGCGTTCTCCTCTTTAATCTGAAACGCACTTTTTGTGGCATAATAACCTTCTGCAACCATGCTCATTTCATGCTGTGCAGAGCGCACAGTGTAGCCTTTTCCAATCATGTTGCCAAACATTCTGTTTCTACTAAAAACAGAATAACCTGTAACTAGTAAGTCTCCTAAATAGGCAGAATTATTAATATTACGTTTCATTTTATGCCTTTTCTTAATAAAACGCTTCATCTCACGTATTGCATTACTCATTAAAACCGATTGAAAATTATCTCCATATCCTAAACCATGAGCAATACCAGCTGCAACAGCGTAAATATTTTTTAACATTGCAGCATATTCTGTTCCTATAATATCATCAGATATTTTAACTTTTATATACCAACTCTCTAAAGATTTTCCCATTAATGTTGCTTTTTGCTCATCGATACAAGCAACTGTTAAGTAAGATAATCTTTCCATTGCAACCTCTTCTGCATGACAAGGCCCTGTAATAACGCCAATATTTTCTAATGGTATTTGGTATTGTTGATTAAAGTGCTCTCCTATGATTAGGCCTGTTTCTGGAACAATCCCTTTAATTGCAGAGAATATTATTTTACCTTCTAAAGACAGCTTAAGTTTGTTTAACTCGCTGGTTAAAAAAGCAGAAGGAATTGCAAAAATTAGAATATCATAGTTTTTAATAGTATAATTTATATCGTCAGATAAGTCTAAATATGTTGCATCTAACTCTGCTGAGGCTAAATATTTTGGATTATGATTATTCTCTTTTATATGGGATATTGATTCTGAATTTCTCATATACCACCCAATAAGATTATTGTTTTCGGTTAGCATTTTAACAATTGCAGTAGCCCAACTTCCTCCACCAATAACAGCAGTTTTCTGTTTGTTTTCCATACTTATCTATTTAATGTTCAAAAATAAGAAAACTATTATCTTTTGATGAAAACTTGGTTGATTTATTATATTTGTTTCTAATTAAAAGAATGATAATGAACGTACAGATTATTAACAAGTCAAAACACGTAACACCAAATTATGAAACTGCAGGAGCTGCTGGTATGGATTTAAGAGCAAACATAGATGCAGCAATCACGTTAAAACCATTAGAAAGAGCAATATTTAAAACTGGTTTATTCATTGCTTTACCTATAGGTTTTGAAGCTCAAGTAAGACCTAGAAGTGGTTTAGCTGCAAAAAAGGGTATTACTGTTTTAAATTCTCCNGGTACAGTAGATGCAGATTATAGAGGTGAAATTGGGGTTATTTTAGTGAATTTATCTAATGAAGATTTTGTGATAAATGATGGTGAAAGAATAGCTCAATTAATTATTGCTAAACACGAACGCGTAAACTGGCAAGAGGTTAATGTTTTAGATGATACTGAACGTGGTTCAGGAGGTTTTGGTAGCACAGGAGTATAAAAATAAATTAAAGCTTTTTATAAAGCTGACTCATTTTTTTAACCTCATCGAACATCAAATCAAAGGGTAAAAAAATATGGGAATGGTATTGATATCCTAGCTTTTTATAAAATTGAAAGGCTTGTTGTTTGTGATCCATAGCATCTAGCCAAATTGCATTGTACTTTTTAGCGATAGCTTGTTTTTCTAACCATAACATTAACAATTTTCCTACGCCTTTTCCTTGTACTTTTTCATCTAAATACAGTCGATGTAATTTTACTTGATTTTCTATTTGAAGGTTACTTAGGTTTTCATCCCAAACAATTCTAAAATTACCTACAATTTCATCGTCTACTAAAACAAAATAGTAGTCAGCATTTAGTTGTTTAAGCTCTTTTAATATGTTGCTTTTAGAGTATTGCTTATGAATATACCAATTGCCTTTATCTGGCCAAAGAAAGCTATAAGCTGCAGGATATATTTTGCACATTAACTGATACAAAACTGATACATCTTGCTCAGTAATTGGTTTTAGTGTTATATTTTTTGAAACTGATATCATCTTTATAAAAAAACTGCTATAGATTGATTACTTCTACAGCNGTTTTAAATAATATTTAGAACTTTTAAATAAACTTATTCTTGATTTTCAATAACTTCTTTTATTTTAGTTTCTAACTCTTCCATTAATTCTGGATTATCNTTAATTAATCCTTTAACAGCGTCTCTTCCTTGACCTAGTTTTGTTTCTCCATAACTAAACCAAGATCCACTTTTCTTTACAATACCTAATTCAACTCCAATGTCTAATATTTCTCCAACCTTAGAAATACCTTGTCCATACATAATATCAAATTCAGCAATTTGAAAAGGTGGAGCTACTTTATTTTTTACCACTTTAACTTTTGTACTGTTACCAATTACCTTGTCTCCATCTTTAATTTGAGTTCTTCTTCTAATATCTAAACGTACAGAAGCATAGAATTTTAAAGCATTACCNCCTGTTGTTGTTTCAGGGTTTCCAAACATAACACCTATTTTTTCTCTTAATTGGTTGATGAAAATAACTGTACAGTTTGTTTTAGATATAGTTCCTGTTAATTTACGAAGTGCTTGAGACATTAAACGTGCATGAAGNCCCATTTTAGAATCACCCATTTCACCTTCAATTTCAGACTTTGGTGTAAGTGCTGCTACAGAATCAATTACAACAATATCTATTGCTCCAGATCTAATTAAATTATCTGCTATTTCTAACGCTTGCTCTCCGTGGTCTGGTTGAGAGATTATTAAGTTATCTATATCCACTCCTAAATTCTCTGCATAAAACTTATCAAAAGCGTGCTCTGCGTCAATAAACGCAGCTATACCTCCAGCTTTCTGTGCTTCTGCAATTGCATGTATGGTTAGTGTTGTTTTTCCAGAAGATTCTGGTCCATAAATTTCAATNACCCTTCCTCTTGGGTAGCCCCCAACTCCTAATGCTAAGTCTAACCCTAAAGACCCTGATGAAATAGCATCTACATCTTCTGTTACTACATCTCCTAATTTCATTACAGAGCCCTTACCATATGTTTTATCTAACTTATCTAAAGTTAACTGTAATGCTTTTAGTTTCGCTACTTTTTCTTTATCTGCTGCCATAAATATTGGTACTATTAATTTATTAAATAATGTCCACAAGTTACAAAAAAGTCTTCTCATTCTCCTAAAAAAGTCTTCTCATTTTATGTTATTTTTACTAAAAATTAGTTAANATGAAATAAATAATTATTTTAGAAAATAGCAACAGTAAAGTAAGTATAGAAAATGGCGAATTAATTAGTTTTATTTTTAAAGGTGATGAATATGTACACCAAAAAGGAAATAAAGGTTGGCGAAAATCTGATGATGAAATGTTTCCTGTAATTGGGCCTACCTCTATGAATAATTTTAAAATTCATACCNAAAAAGGTGAGGCCATACAANATCAGCATGGTTTACTTCGTGAATTAGAATATGAATTATTTTATGAAGATAATGCTTGTGTAAAATTTANAAAAAGTTACGCTACTAATACTAAAATTAACAATGCAAAGTTTCCGGAAAAATCTACAGAACCGCTTTTAAATTGGCCTTTTGATTTTACCTTCGAAAAACACTTTACATTAAAAGAAGGTATACTAGAAATAAATTTTATTATTAACTCATTAGAAGGTATGCCTTATATGTTGGGTTATCACCCTGCATTTATGTTGTCTGACANTGGTAAAGAAATTTTAATTGCTAATGATAAAAATATTACATTAGAAAATATTTACGAAGCTGGGCATAATGCATTTCCTGTTTTAAATACAGATAAAATTGTGCTTAAAAATATAGATAGAAATGATTTAGAAATCACAACTACAAGTTTTGATAATTTTATGTTATGGACACAGGTTGATAACATGTTATGTATAGCACCAATTACACAATATACCTCTTATATAAATCAAAAATTTTCTGAAGACAACATGCGTCTTTCTAAAGGTAAAAATGAATTTTCTGTGACAGTAAAAGTTATTTAAGTTCATGAAAGAACATCGTCATTTTATACTTCATAAACCTTATGGTTATTTATCTCAATTTATAACCAATCAAACTAAGCGAAAGAAAAAGATGTTGGGAGAATTATATGATTTTCCTGAAGGAACAATGGCTATTGGACGTTTAGATTTTGCGTCTGAAGGTTTACTTTTATTAACAACAGATGGTAAAGTATCTCAAGAAATTAGGAGCAGTAAATACGAAAAAGAGTATTATGTTCAGGTAGATGGTTTAATAACTCAAGAAGCTATAGAACAACTTAAAAAAGGAGTAGAAATTGGTTTTGAAGGAAAAAAATACATAACAAAACTAGGAAAATCATCTATTATTAACAATCCTGAATTTCCTTTAAGAAGTAAGAAAATTAGAGACGACAGACATGGGCCCACAAGTTGGATTTCTGTAATTATAAGAGAAGGCAAGTTTAGGCAAGTTCGAAAAATGACAGCTGCTGTTGGTTACCCAACTTTACGTTTAGTACGTATTAGGATTGGTACAATTACTATTGATGATTTAAAAAATGGTGAAGTTCAAGAAGTAAATCAACTACTTTAATCTCTATCCATTCTAATATGTGGTATACCATCTTCTAAATATTCATCATTTACTTGATAAAAACCATGCGATTCGTAAAACTTCTTTAAATACTTTTGTGCTGAAATAGTGATTTTATCTACTTTATAATACTCTTTAATAGCTTTTAAAGAAGCTTTCATAATTTGATGACCGTAGTTAAATTTTCTTTCAGTTTCTTTAACTAAGACTCTACCAATACTTGAGTTATTAAAATAATCTTCAGGTTTAAAAATACGTGTGTATGCAATTAAAACATCATTCTTATAACCCAAAACATGCAACGCTTTTTGATCTTTAAAATCAATATCTTGATACACACAATCTTGTTCTACCACAAAAACTTCAGATCGTAATTGAAGAATACTATACAACTCTGTAGTATTAAGTTCTGAAAAACTTTTTACTAAAGTATTCATTAACCAGCACAAGAAATTTTGTTTACTCTATTTGCATGACGTCCACCTTCAAATTCGGTATTTAAAAATACATCTACAAAACCAAGAGCTTGTTGTAAGGACACAAAACGAGCAGGAATAGTTAAAATATTAGCATTATTATGTTGTCTTGTTAAAGCAACCAACTCATTATTCCAACACAAAGCAGCTCTAATACCTTGATGTTTATTAGCTGTNATTTGTGCACCATTACCAGAACCACATAAAATAATACCTAATTCTGCTTTACCAGACTCAATTGCATCTGCTGTTGGATGGATAGCATCAGGATAATCCATAGAATTATTAGTATCCGTTCCAAAATTTAGAACAGAATATCCTTTTTCTTTTAAATGTTTTATAATTTCGAACTTATATTCAGTTCCTGCGTGATCATTACCTATGGCAATTGTCATAATAAATTGATTTTATTGCGTTTAACAGGTGTAAAAATATATAATTTAATGGTTATTAACAGTTATAAATTTTTAAAATTTATTAATTTTTAATAACTACTTATTTTTAAAGCTTTTATATATTTTAAGTAAATGTTAAGAACTTATCATTAAAAACTTAAAAGTTTTTTTTGTGTATTTAAATATTATTACAATACAAGGATGTAAACCACATACGCAACTTTTATTATTGATTTTTGATAAAAGTTTATCAACATAAATTTTACAATTAATTTACATTAATCCTTCTATTAATTATGAGTAAAAGTATGTGAACTACTGTTTATAAGTTTTGTTAATAAGTGTATTTTTTAATTGATTTTTAAGAAGTTGGGTTACTTATAAAATGTCAATAGTTTTTAATAACTGATATTATAAAATTTAAAACTAAAATTTTATTATAGCTATTCACATACTATTATAAACATCATTGTTTTTTAAAATTTTTAAAAAGAAAAAGTATAATACTATATAATGTTAATAAGTACAGAAATTTTAAAAATTAGAATTTTAAAAAAATAAAAATTAAGGAATATTAAATAGTTTTGTTATTTGTTTTACGAATAGAAAGTGTGTCTTTTTGAACTTCTACAGTTTCTTTTGGTTTCTTATTTTTGTTAAGTGTAGTATTTACAAGGATAACAGTAATTAAAATACCTGCTAAAAAGATGAAAGAGAATAAAGCAATGATTTTACGTAGATTTTTCATGGTAATTGGTTGACCTTCATTAATAAAGAAGTAAAAAATTAGGAATTGTTACATAAAATTTAAGATTTCTTTAACTTTTTAAGAATTCACCACAAAATTAATGGCCTTATCAACAATTGTAAAAGTTACTTTTTGAGTTCCAATCAATTCCCCATCAGCTTGTATGTAAGTATTTTTAGTATTTGATTCTATAGTAATTTTATCAGTTTTATAAGTAGATACTTCTTTTAATTTATAAAGAGTTCCTTTAAATAACTTATTGATGTTTAATAATATAGTAGTAAATTTTAGATCTTTTGCAATGGTAACATCAAATAAACCATCAGTAGTATTTACATGATCTGTAAATTGTAAACCACCACCAGCATATTTACAAATACCTACAATTGTTAATAAGGAGTTAGTTTCTATACATTTATCATTTAAAATCAAAATAAATTTTGATTTTTTATATCTTATTAAACTACTTATACCTACTAATAAGTAACTAATAGCACCAAACTTTTTAAAATTGTTTAGTTTATGAATTACATACCCATCAAAACCTAAACCAGCTACGTTTACAAAATAATTTAATTTATTATCTTTAGTAGTACACAAGCCTATATCTTGTAAAATGGTCGATTTGTTCTTTATAATTTTGATTGATTTTACTATAGAATTTGGAATGTTATAGGTTTTAACCCAATCATTTCCAGTACCAATTGGTATTATTCCAATAGTTATATCAGAAGTTTTTACGTATGTTTGCAGCATAATTCCATTAACTACATGATGTAGAGTACCATCTCCACCTACAGTAATTATTTTTCTAAATCCTTTTTGAATTGCTTGTTGCACCAATTCAATTTCATGTTTAGAAAATGCTGTAAAAGCAAAATTATAACTGATATTATTTAATGATAGTTGCTTTTTAATATTTTTCCATTGCTTATTAAAAACCTTGTTTCCTGCAGTAGGATTTGCAATTATAAACCATGAATTTTCATCATTTTTATTGATGAATTCAGCCATAAAATATAGAATTAAAAAAGTTTAAAATACGAAATTGAATTATAATAGTTTATTAACCTAACTAAAGTGAATTAATTAGTATTNAAGTAAAGATAAAAATAGAATAAAATTAATGAAAAGAAAGAAAAGAAAAATATTTAAAAAGAAAGGAAAAGTCATCAAAGATTTAACAAGAAATATATTCAAAATATTAAATGAAGATAGTAGTAAGTTTTACAATTATAAACAAATAGCTGCTAAATTAAATGTTTCAGATACGGATGGTAAAACTCAAATATTAAAGAAATTAGAAGAGTTAAAAGCGAATAAAAAAATAAAAGAGATTGATAAAGGTAAATATCAAATTAATGAAGATAGAAAGTATTCTATAGGAACTTTAGATATTACTTCTAATGGGAATGGATATTTTATTTCAGATGATCATGAAGATGATATTTTTATTCCAAATATAAATCTAGGTAAAGGACTTCATGGAGATGTAGTAAGGGTTTATGTATATAAACGTAAAAGAAGTAATAAATTAGAAGCAGATGTTGTTGAGGTTATAGAAAGAGCAAAAACAGAATTTGTTGGTGTATTACAAAAAAGTAAAAACTTCGGTTTTGTAATTTGTGATAATCATAAGATGTATGCAGATATTTTTATCTCTCAAAATAAAATGAATGGTGCAGANCATGGAGATAAAGTACAAGCTACTATTTCTGATTGGCCAGAAAATTCTAAAAATCCATTTGGAAAAATTACCACTGTTTTAGGAAAACCAGGAGATCATAATACAGAAATGCATTCTATTTTATTAGAATACGATTTACCTTATGAGTTTGAACCAGAAGTTGANAAAGAGGCACAAGAATTACCTATAGAAATTACAGACAAAGAAATTGCGAAACGTAGAGATATGCGAAACGATTTAACGTTTACCATAGATCCAAAAGATGCAAAGGATTTTGATGATGCTTTATCTTTTAAAAAATTAGAGAACGGTAACTATGAAATAGGAATTCATATTGCAGATGTTTCTCATTATTTACAACCTAAGACTATTTTAGATGATGAAGCTTATGATAGAGCAACCTCTGTATATTTAGTAGATAGGGTTGTACCTATGTTACCTGAAATGTTAAGTAATGGTGTTTGTTCATTAAGACCAAATGAAGAGAAATTAACTTTTTCTGCTGTATTCGAAATTAATAAGAAAGCTCAAATTAAAAAACAATGGTTTGGAAGAACTGTTACTTATTCAGACCAACGATTTGCTTATGAAGAAGCACAACATATTATAGAAAATTGTAAACTATCAGATGATTTACAACCTTTTACAATACCAGAAAATATTTCTATTACAAATAACACTTANGAAGTAAAAGCAGATGTTGTAGAAGCAACTTTACAATTAGATAGATTGGCTAAAATTCTTCGTAAAAAAAGAATGAAACAAGGTGCCATTTCTTTTGATAGAGTAGAGGTTAAATTCAATTTAGATGAAGAAGCAAATCCTGTAGGTGTTTTCTTTAAAAGTTCTAAAGATGCTAATAAATTAATTGAAGAGTTTATGTTATTAGCTAATAGAAAAGTAGCAGAATATATTGGTAGTAGACAAGGTAGACCATCTAACAAAACATTTATTTACAGGGTTCATGATGAGCCAGATGTGGAAAAATTAGCATCTTTACAAAATATCATTAGTAAATTTGGATATAAGATTAATACAGAAACTAAAGAATCCACATCAGAATCTTTAAATCAGTTATTAAACGAAGTGCAAGGAAAAGCAGAATCTAACATGATTGAGACTTTAGCTATAAGATCTATGTCTAAAGCAGTGTATACTACACATAATATTGGTCATTATGGTTTGGCTTTCAATTATTACAGTCATTTTACATCACCTATTAGACGTTATCCAGATGTAATGACACATAGATTATTACAACATTATTTAGATGGTGGAGAAAGTCCTAAATCTGATCTTTATGAAGAACGATGTAAACATTCTTCTAAAAGAGAAGAATTAGCTTCTAAAGCAGAAAGGTCTTCTATTAAGTATATGCAAGTAAAATACATGCAAGATCATAAAGATGAAGTTTTTGAGGGTGTAATTACAGGTGTTACTGAATGGGGTATATATGTTGAGATTACTAAAAATAAATGTGAAGGAATGGTTAGAATTAGAGATATAAAAAGTGATTATTATATTTTTGATGAAGAACAATATGCTATCGTTGGGCAGTCTACAAAACATATGTATCAGTTAGGAGATGACGTTAAAGTACAAGTGAAAAAGACAGATTTAGAACGCAAACATTTAGATTTTAACTTAATAGAAAATCAGCTAATTATATAATATTTTAAAAGTATTGTACAATAATTTATTATAATAGAATGTTTATAATTTATATATTGCTATAAAAAAATAAAAATGAAAAATTACATTATTTTAATCTTCATATCTATTACGTTACCTATATTTTCACAAGCTACTATTTCAAAAAACCTTGGTGATTATTCTATATTAAAAGTATACAATGGTATTGAATTAGAATTAATAAATTCTTCTGAATCAAAACTAGAGATTACAGGGAAAAAATCAGAAAAGGTTACAGTAAAAAATATAAATAACACATTAAAAATAGCGTTACCTTTTTCTATAAATCCGTCTAATAATAGTGCAGATGGAGAAGTCTTAGTAAAATTATATTATAATAACGAAATAGCAGTAATTGATGCTAACGAAGGCGCAACGATTACCGGAAAAAAATTATCGCAAGAGACTTTAGAAGTTAATGCTCAAGAGAGAGCTTTAATTAATTTAGTTTTAGAATGTAAACATTTAGAAGTTAGAGCCTCATCTGGTGGAATTATAAAATTAAAAGGTACCACAAAAAACCAAGATGTTAATGTAGATTTATACGGAATTTATAATGGTTATGATTTACAAGTTTCTGCGAATACTGTTGTAAAATCAGGTACTGGTGCAAAAGCAGAAATTTCTGCAGGAGAAACCTTAAAAGCTAAAGTTAGCTTTGGAGGTTCTATTTTTTACAAAGGAAATCCAGAGGTTTTAAAAGATAAAAAAGTAGTAGGAGGTATTATTCAAAAAAGAGATTAATAAAATCCTTTTTGTATCTTTGTAGTATAAATTTAATAAAATCATGAGCTTATTTACTTTTTTAGCAATTCCAGGAGGATACTCAATAATTTTAATTGTAGTTGTTGTTTTATTACTTTTTGGAGGTAAAAAAATTCCTGAATTAATGAAAGGTTTAGGAGGAGGTATTAAGGAGTTTAAAAAAGCTTCTAAAGACGATAAAGAGGAAAAATTAGAAGAAAATAACTAATTCTTTCGAATAAAATTAAAAAACTCAATGGATTTTCCATTGAGTTTTTTAATTTTTATTACTCATTTAATTTCTTTGGTTTTGCATTTTTCATGGCTTCACCAATTTGATTGCTCGCTGTAAAACTTGCAACCATATCATTTAACATTTGACTTCCTGCTTGTGGTGAGTTTGGTAATAAAATTAGATTACTATTTGTTTCTTGTCCTATAGATTGTAAAGTATCATAGTGTTGTGTTACAACAATTAAAGCTGAAGCTTCTTGACTGTTAATACCCACTTTATTTAATACCTCTACAGACTCTTCTAAACCACGTGCAATTTCTCTTCTTTGATCCGCAATTCCTTGCCCTTGTANACGTTTACTCTCTGCTTCTGCTTTTGCGCGTTCTACAATTAAAATACGTTGTGCGTCTCCTTCAAATTGCGCTGCAGTTTTTTCTCTATCTGCNGCATTAATTCTATTCATTGCTGCTTTTACTTGTGCATCAGGGTCTATATCTGTCACTAAAGTTTTAATAATATCAAAACCATAATCAGACATGTATTCTTTTAATTCTCTTTTTACAGCTATTGCAATATCGTCTTTTTTAACAAAAACGTCATCTAATTTCATTTTTGGAACTTCTGCTCTTACAACATCAAATACAAACGATGTAATTTGATCATGAGGATAATCTAACTTATAAAAAGCATCATAAACTTTTTCTCTAATAACCATGTATTGTACAGAAACTTTTAGTTTCACAAATACATCATCTAACGTTTTAGTTTCAATAATTACATCTAATTGCTGAATTTTTAAACTTACTCTTCCTGCTACCTTATCTACTAAAGGAATTTTTAATTGTAAACCAGATTGTCTAATAGAATNAAACCTTCCAAAACGCTCTATTATTGCAGCGGTTTGTTGCTTCACTAAAAAGAAAGAAGCAAATAAAATTAGTAATAAAAAAGCAATTACAATACTAAATATAGGATTCATGGTTTTTAAATTAAGTGGTTAATAATCATTCAAGTAAATATACTATTTTTAATAGCAATCATAGGACGCTATTATTTTTAAATTGTTACATTTTTAAATGGAAGCAAAAAAAAACTGAATAATAAATATTCAGTTTTCTTATTTATTCTTCTTTAGAATCTTCCTTAGGAAATACTTTATACATCTTTCGATTATATTTTACCCATTTTTTATATTCTTTCTCTGATAAAATATTTTTGATAGCAGCATCAAATTTTCGGTCTTTTACTTTTAAAGCTTCAGAAATAGGCGTAAGACTTTCTACCATTTTTTTCTGAACTTTAGTTCGATTAGAAAAATCTCTTGTTTCTCTTGCTTTCTTTTGAAAGTTTTCCATCATCTCTTTAGTGCTTCTTAATGTAAAACTATTGATTCTTCTAATTTCTTTAATTTCTTTGTTGTAATTTGTTATTAATTTAGAGAATTGTACCCCTTTAGTAGAAGAGGTTTTTACATTTATTTTTTTTGCTGCTTTTTTAATATCATAAATGACAATCCCTAAGTATTTTTCAACCTGAAAATTAGGTTCAGGTGCCTTTCTTGGATTCTGAACCATTTGTCTTTGACGACCATTTCTCATTCCACCTCTGTTTAGCTGACTTTGAGCTAAAAAGTTTGTTAATAACGTAACTATTAAAAGATATTTTTTCATTGTGATAATTTTTCGATTGCGTTTTCTATTCTATGTATCGTTTCTTCTTTGCCAATCATTGCAATAATATCAAATAAATGGGGTCCTGCCAACTTACCAACTAAACTTAAACGTAAAGGTTGCATTACTTTACCAAAACCAATTTCCTTGCTAGAAATCCATTCTTTAATAATTTTTTCTGTGTTTTCAGAAGAAAAACCTTCAATATCATCAATTATAGAATTTAATTCACGCATTAATTCAGAGGTGCCTTCTTTCCAGTTTTTCTTGCTTGCTTTAGCATCATACTCTGTAGGCGTTTGAAAGAAAAAATGAGATAATTCCCAAAAATCGGCTACAAACACAGCTCTTTCCTTAATAACAGCAACTACTTTTTGTACATAATTTACATCTTTAGTAATACCTTTTTTAGCTAATATAGCTGTATATAGAGTAGTAAGCTCAGTATTATCTTTTTGTTGCATGTACTGTTGTTGAAACCACTTTGTTTTATCAGGATTAAATTTAGCTCCAGATTTACTTACTCTCTTTAAATCGAATTCTTGTATTAANTCTTCTAAAGAAAATAACTCTTTTTCAGTTCCAGGGTTCCAACCTAAGAAAGCTAGCATATTTACCACAGTTTCAGAAAAATAACCATCTTCTTTATAACCACGTGAAACTTCATTTGTTTTTTCATTAGTATAAGCTAATGGAAAAACAGGAAAACCTAGTTTATCACCATCTCTTTTACTTAATTTACCCTTACCTACTGGTTTTAAAATTAATGGTAAATGTGCAAATTTTGGAGNTTGCCAATCAAAAGCTCTGTACAGAAGCACGTGTAAAGCCATAGAGGGCAGCCATTCTTCACCNCGTATCACATGGCTTATTTCCATTAAATGATCATCTACGATATTAGCCAAATGATAGGTTGGCATTCCATCACTTTTAAATAAAATTTTATCGTCTAATGTATTNGTATCAATAGTTATTTTTCCACGAATCTCGTCAACCATTTTCAACGTTTCATCTTGTGGACTTTTAAAACGGATTACGTAATTCTCTCCAGAATTTATTTTTTCTTGTACAACTTCATCAGACAAAACCAAAGAATTTACCAAACGCCCTTTTTCACGATTGTGCCAATTGTAAATAAAGGTTTTACCTTCTTCTTCATGTTCTTTTCTGTGTGCGTCTAATTGTTCTGAAGTATCAAAAGCATAATAAGCCCAACCTTTTTCGAGAAGAATATCTGCATATTTCTTATACAAATGTTTACGTTCAGATTGTCTGTAAGGCCCAAGTTTTTCGTTTTTATTGATGCCTTCATCATAAGGAATATTACACCAATTTAAGGCATCAATAATATATTGTTCTGCATTGGCTACATACCTATTTTGGTCTGTATCTTCTATTCTTAAAACAAAAGTTCCTTTGTGTTTTTTAGCAAATAAATAGTTATATAAAGCTGTTCTTACACCTCCAATATGTAAAGGTCCTGTTGGGCTTGGTGCAAAACGCACACGAACATTAGATTCCATTTTCTTAAATTTAAAATGCAAAGATACTTTTTCTAAAAAGAGAATAGAAATAAGAGAAACAAAGAATTTTTATTTTCTTAGAAAGTAGTAAAAACACCAAATGAAATAGNTGCTTTTTTAGGAACATTATTACCAGATAATGCAGACNCAAAACCAGCAGTTAAGCCAAAGTCGTAAAACTGTAAAATGCCTTTAAGTCCATATGCTACATATTCTTGATCGTTAACATATAATTTGTTGGCTGCATTGTTGGCAGGGAAAGAAATATCACTATTATTTAAAGACTGAGAAATATCTACAAAACCAATTAAACATATATTCTGCGTTAGTTTTCTACCAATTTCACCACCAATTTTTAAATTTGAACTGTAATTGTTGGTTCTAATATCCGCACCAACAAAAGATTGAAAATAGTTTTTACCAAAACTTGTACCTGCTAAAAAAAGTGGTGTAAAAGTATACGCATCAATACCTGTTCTTATAGCTGAACTTTTGTCATAAGAACTCGAGTTAATTTCCATATTTAATTGGCCAGATAATACCCATTTTTTCTTACTAAAATTGTGTTTTAATCCTAAGGTGAAATTACCAAAAGCAGTTTCACTAAAACTCTCAGAACAATCTCCTTGACATAAAATTGAAGGATCTACATAATTGTTGATAGCTATTGATTTTAAAGGAATGTTTACCAACAAACTTGTGCTGTTGGTTAACCCATATTCGCCATAAAACTGATAAGTTCTGTCTGTTATAGTACCTGACACATTAAAAATCTGGATCGCCAAATAATTCTGAATAATCAGAAATAGAAGAATAAGATAGGTTGGTAAAAAATTGTCCTTTTTCTTTTGTCCAAGGGCTTTGTGCAGTTGCTTGAAGTGAAGTAAAAAGGGCAATTAATAAATATATAGGTTTCATAAGGTGTAGTTTATGCTGTTTTAGTTGTACTATGTTAGAATTACTTACAAAGTGTTTTAACAATTATTTGATTGTGAATCTTATCAAAAATAGTATTTTTATTTATTGATTATGAGCCATTTCTATAACATACAAAAAAAGTTACATCAATTTACGCGTAAATTTTATACAAATGAGTTGATTAAAGGAAGTATTCTATTCGCTTCACTTGGTTTCTTGTACCTTTTTTTTATTCTTTTTATAGAGTATTTTTTATGGTTAAAACCAACTGCAAGAACAGTTCTTTTTTGGATATTTATCCTTGTAGAATTATTTCTTCTAATAAAATTTATTTTTATACCTATTGCCAAATTAATTGGGCTTAGAAAAGGTATTTCTTTACAGGATTCTTCAAAAATTATTGGTGCTCATTTCTCAGAAGTGGAAGATAAATTACTAAATATTTTGCAGCTACAAGAAAATAGTGAGCAATCAGACTTAATTTTGGCAAGTATTCATCAAAAATCTGAAGAATTAAACCCAATTCCTTTTTCAAAAGCAATAGACTTTAAAAGCAATGTAAAGTATTTAAAGTACGCCATAATTCCTGTTTTAGTTTTTTTAATCAGTTTACTTACAGGTAGTTCAGTAAAATTAGGTAAAAGTTTAGAGCGTGTTGTAAACCACAGAATAGTTTACAATCCTCCTGCACCATTTGCTTTTAATTTAATCAACCAAAGTTTGCAGGTTATTCAAGGAGAATCCATCACAATTCAATTTAAAACTATTGGAAATACAGTTCCAAATGAAGGCAAAATACTTTACGATGATCAAAGTTATTATTTAAATTCTAATGGCAATGCCACTTTTTCTTACACTTTTTCAAATGTTCAAAATAAAATCGATTTTTATGTAGAAGCGAATAGTGTGCAATCTCAATTTTATCAAATTCAGGTTATTGGTACTCCAACAATTAACAACATAAGTTTAGACTTGAATTACCCTAAATATTTAGGGCAGAAAAANAAAACAATTCAAAATTCCGGAAATTTAATTGTTCCTGAAGGAACCACTATTACTTGGAACGCACAAACTACCAAAACTACTAGTCTAACTTTCTTAAATAATGCAGAACGATTTGCTTTCGATGAAACATCAAATAATAACTTCCAGTATCAAAAGCGAATTTTATCGCCNTTAAATTATCAGATTGCATCCTCTAATAAGGATTTAGTCGATTTTGAAAAGTTGCAGTTTTCTGTTGCAGTTGTAAAAGATGAATATCCAATAGTTTCTGTGAGTTCAAATATTGACAGTATTTCAAGTGGAACAGCCCAATTTGCAGGTCAAATTTCTGATGATTATGGTATAAGAAAATTGCAATTGGTGTATTATAATGAAGNTACTCCCAAGCTTAAAAATGAATATTCAATTCCTGTTACAAGCCAAACCATTCAAACGTTTTTTTATGATTTTCCTAAAGGCATTAATTTACAGGAAGGCATTAATTATGAAATGTATTTTCAGGTTTTTGATAATGATGGAGTGAGAGGTAGTAAATCTGCTAAAAGCAAAGTATTTACTTATAGAAAAAAATCATCCGAAGAAATAGAAGAAGAACTATTTCAAGAACAAAGAAATACTATTAATGATCTAGAAAATGCAGTTCAAAATCAGAAAAAACAACAGCAGCAATTAGAAGATATTCAACAAGATTTACAGAACAAAAAAAGCATAAATTGGAATGATAAAAAGAAAGTAGAGAGTTTTATAAAGCGTCAAGAACAGTATAAGACAATGATGCAAAGACAAANAGATCAACTTCAAGAAAATTTAGATGAAAAGAATGAGAATGATCCTTCTTTACAAGAAAAGAAAGATGATTTAAAAGAAAGAATAAAAGAGTTAAAACAACTTAGCAAGCAACAAAAGTTGTTAGAGGAAATCCAGAAAATGGCAGACAAGCTAAATAAAGAAAATTTAGTACAAAAAGCCAAAGAATTAGCACAGCAAAACAAACAGCAACAGCGTAGTTTAGAGAAAACCTTAGAAATGGTGAAGCGTTTTTATGTAGAACAAAAAACCATGCAGATTGCTAGTAAAATAGAAGAGCTTTCTAAAGAACAAGAATCACTACAGAAAGAGGAGAACAATCTAGAAAAACAACAAGAGGTTTCTAAAAAATTCGATGATATTCAAAAGGATTTAGAAGAACTTAAAAAAGATAATGAGAAATTAAAGAAGCCTATAGATTTGCCAGAGGTAGAAAATGAAGAGAAGCAAATTGATGAAGAATTAAAGAGGGCTGAAGATTTAATTGAAAGCAAACAAAGACCAAAAACCAAAAGTAGCCAAAAAAAGGCATCTGAGAAGATGAAACAAATGAGTGCTAAAATGCAACAATCTATGATGGATATGCAGTCTGAATCTCTAGAAGAAAATATAGAAGATTTGCGAAAAACATTAGAAAACTTAGTAATATTTTCTTTTGAACAAGAGTTGTTAATGGAAAAATTTACTTCGATTACTACTTCTCATCCAGATTTTGGAAAAGACTTAAAGAAACAAAATGAAATTAGAACCTTTTTTGAACATATAGACGATAGTTTATATGTATTAGCAATGCGTGTTCCAAAAATTTCCTCAAAGATTCAAGAAGATTTGTCACTTGCTCATTATAATTTAGAACAATCCCTAGAAAATTTTTCTGAAAACCGATTTAATAACGGTCAATCAAATCAACAATACGTAATGACTGCCTCTAATAATTTAGCAGACTATTTGAGTACTATTTTAAATAGTATGCAGAATAATATGTCTATGAAAAAAGGCAAAGGTAAAAAGAGTGGTAAACCAGTTTTTAGCTTGCCAGATTTAATTCAGAAACAAAAAGGTTTGTCTGAAAAGATGGAAAAGGGTATGAA
>JGI26086J50260_1000799_pt1 | contig 19553 bp, 18 predicted proteins | sample SaaInl3SG_22_DNA_FD_50260 | JGI IMG/M metagenome (IMG submission 50260)
ATGGGTGAATCGATGAAAGCACGTGTTTCCTGGCACCAGGATGTTTCATTTGTTGCAGAGAGTGGATCTGGTCACGCCATGGTCGTCGACGGCGCACCTGAGCATGGTGGTCGAAATATTGGTCCTCGCCCGATGGAGTTGATCCTCATGGGTCTCGGAAGTTGTGCGAGCTTTGATGTTATCGCCATTCTGAAAAAGCAGCGTCAAGCGATCAAGACATGTGAGTGTGTGCTGGAAGCTGAACGTGCAGATGCGGTTCCTGCTGTGTTCACCAAAATCACGATGCACTTTCAGGTGTCAGGTGACAACCTTGATGCCGGAAAAGTCGAGCGAGCAGTGGCTTTGTCAGCAGAGAAGTATTGCTCTGCGTCAAAAATGCTTGAAGATGCAGGCGTTGAACTGACACATCGAGTCACCTTAACCTCGTAGTGGTGAATTTGCGGTTGGTCGTCAGTCGTTGTTTGACCAATCGCGCGGATGCATTCTTCAAATTGTCATCGAACTCTCCAACACTCCTGTCTTGAATAAGGAGTGCAGAATGGATGGACATCGGAACTGTCTGGTGATTGATGATGACAAGATCGCGCTCAAATTGGCCGCCACCTGTTGTCATGAGCTTGGGCTTAAAGTGTACATCGCTGATACGCCAGCTGAGGCATTCGATGAACTGAAACGTCGTCGTTATCGGTTGATTGTGGTTGACCATCATGTGCATGGGGTAGCCGGCTTTGAGATCCTCGACCAGTTGCGGTCCCAGTTACGCCGGGCAACGATTGCTGTATTCACAGGCGATACGTCCGATCAAACCAGAGTGCGGTATGAAACCCGAGGTGCGATGGCGTTTCTGTATAAACCACTGTCATTGCCTGCGATGCGGTTTCACTTGAAAACACTGCTCGAGCGCTCGTGATGAATGATGAGTGGGGAGTATTTGATCTGGCTCGGTACACTGAGAATTTCGCTGCACTCGACGGAGCAGCGCAATGCGAAATTTGGACGCATTTACAGGTGGCTCTGACAGAGGCCCTGTCGAGCTTTGAGAACCAAGGACTTCAGTCAAATATGCAGACAGCGCATCAATTGGCGTCTGCATTGGGGAGTATTGGGCTCATTCGTGCGGGCCTGTACTTTCAATGGATCGAGCGTGAAGCGCAGATTCCACCCTATGCCAGCCCCCCGAATCAGGTGATTGAAGGGCTGCTACTCAGGCTTCCGGTACTGCAGAAAGAGTTACTCCGACTGCCCTGAGAATAAATGCTCGGGCTCCCCGGTGAGTAAATCGATGAGAAACGATCGAACCAATCGATGTGCTGCTGATTTGGCGAATAACGCCGACATACCAATATGTAAACTATGAAGGGAAACTCTCGGTAATCGGTTCGTTCGACAAGCGTGGGGTCATGCTCCTTGCCATAGACCGGTAGACAGGCGATCCCATAGCCTGCCGATGCCAGTTGGCTTCGTTCGTATGCCGATCGAATTCCATATTGCTTAGATGGGACCTCTATCGAGCTGGGTAATGAGAGACTTTCGAGCACCTCCCACTCTTCGTCGGTGTATCCTCCAATCAAGCGCTCTGGATAGGAATTCCGCGCACTGTAAAACGCATGTGGAACATCGATTCGGATGCCACCGATACAATCATCTGGAGCAATGGTCGGCTGTGCTGTTGGTCGATCAAGGAAAATACCAAGGTGAACCAGGCCTGACATCACATCGTTGAGATCGCAATGGCTGGCAAGTTCAATCTCCAGACATGGCGAACGGTTTGCTAACCGGATCAGGTGTGCGTGCAGTGCTTGTGTGGACTCAATTGCCGGTATGCCCACGATGACTCCTGTTGGTAACTCGCTGAGCGCTCGGATCTCGGCGTTGATCCGCGATAATAATTTCAGTTCGCTCATGAGACATTGGCCGATTTGTTCGCCAAGTGTTGTGAACTGCAGTGGGCTTCCCTTTGATGCAAACAAGGGTTTTCCAATTTGTGCTTCAAGACGCTCGATATTTTTTCGGATGGTGTTGTGGCTGACGGACAGTTCGCGGGAGGCTTTACGGAAACCGCGTGTGCGAAAAACCGATTCGTATTGTTCAAGATGTTGGGTATTTAATCGCCAATCCATGGCTGGTAGTCCTTATGCTTGGTCAAATATTCTCTGGTCAAGAGTCCCTCTTGGACCAAAACCTGTCACCAAATCATAAGAAATGAATTATTACAGTTTGACGTCTAATTCATCGATGAGACGCGCAATGAATCAATTACATCAAGTGACGACTAGCTTTCCGGTTCCCTTCAACGAAACATTTCGGCTCGATGCATTACGGCAACTCGAGATTCTCGATAGCCCGCCACAGTATCGGTTTGATCGCATTACAAAGCTTGGGGCATCACTGTTCAACACACCGATGTGCGCCATCAGTTTGGTTGATGCAGATCGACAGTTCTTTCTCTCTCATCATGGGTTTGAAGGGAGCGACACGGCGCGCGAGCACGCATTTTGCAATTACGTGGTTGCAGATCAATCGCCCTTGATCGTCCGGGATGCCACGCTCGATGATCGATTTGATGACAANCCGATGGTGGTTGGGAATTTCCATTTGCGGTTTTATGCCGGCGTTCCTGTCACTGATTCAGAGGGGCANGCNTTGGGATCATTTTGCNTCCTTGATCGTGAAACTCGNGAGACGGGTTTGACTGAAGCGCAAATCGAAGCGCTTGAGGATTTGGCCGCCATTGCGATGGATGAAATGAAAACAGGGTTTGAAAAACAGCAGTGGTCAGACGAAATCGAAGATGCCAACACCCGATCTCGGACACTGGANCAAGAAAGGCANCAGGCTGTGGCGGCCAGTCAAATCAAGTCTGAATTCCTNGCCAGTATGAGTCATGAAATCCGAACACCATTAAACGGNCTGATTGGCTCTGCAGATCTTTTGTCAGAAACCACGCTGGATGCGGCTCAACGTGAATCAATGGGGACGCTGTTGGCGAGCGCTGAAACNCTTCTCGGGCTTNTGGATGATGTNTTGGATCTGTCGAAGATCGAGGCCGGAGAGATGCGCTATGAGCAGTTGGAGTTCGATGTCGCTTCGGAAGTTGAAACTATTGCGATGATTCTTGCCAATCAGTCGGCGAAATTCGATGTGGATGTGATGCTTGATATTGCTGATGATTTTCCAACTCAGGGTCTNGGGGACCCAACACGGCTTCGGCAGATTGTTTTCAACTTAGCAGGCAATGCCATCAAATTTACCGATTCCGGGGTTGTGGTCATTCGCCTTCAATCACCAAGCCCGAATCAGGTTCGCCTGCAAGTTGAAGATACTGGAATTGGGATGAGCGAGTCGCAGGTTAAGACCCTATTCGAACCATTTAAGCAGGCTGATTCTTCGATCGCTCGTCGTTATGGTGGCACCGGACTGGGGATGACCATCGTTCAGCGTTTGGTGCATGCATTTGATGGATCCATCAGTGTGCGATCCACAGAAGGCCAGGGAACTTGTGTCACCGTCGATCTGCATCTTCCATTGAGTGATCCAACCCCTCGCGAAGTCGCACGTTTCCCCTCAATGGTTAATGGCTGTCGAGTGTTGGTGATCGATGACGTGGCGATCAACCGGAGCATTATTGAAGGTCTTTTGACACGCGCCGGAGCCATCGTTGAAGGAGTGGCAGATGGGTTTTCAGCCCTGTCGAGGCTCGATGCTGCATGGCTCGGGTCATCTCGATTTGATGTGGTCTTGTGTGATGATCTGATGCCGGGCATGACCGGTAGGAGTTTTGTGCGTCAGTTCAAAAAGCAAGCGATGCCAACCCCGATTATTGTGATGACGAGTGCTGGGTCGTCCGATGAGTTGACTGAGGTCGGAGCGGATGCAGTGGTCGCAAAGCCTGTTCGTGCGGCACCGTTGATTGCAGCGATTACCGACGTTGTGACTCAATCCCGTCAACAAAGCGATCAGGCAGCCCTCCCCATTCCGAGACCAATGACTCGAAGCCCAGTCTCTGAGGAATTGTCGCTCGCCGGGCTATCGATCTTGGTTGCTGAAGACCATCGCACGAATCAGCTTGTGATCGAAAAGCTGCTGCATTCCCTCGGGGCACAATCACAAGTGGTGGAAAATGGGCAGAAAGCCTGTGATCGGCTGAAGTCAAAGACGCATTTCGATGTCGTATTACTGGACATTCATATGCCAGTGATGAGCGGTATTGAAGCCGCGCAATGGGTGAGGGCTCAGGCTGCGACAACTCATCTTCCGATGATTGCCTTGACAGCCAACGCCTTAGAGGGTGATCGCGAGCGCTATTTGCATGCCGGGTTCACCGGCTATTGTCCGAAGCCGATTCGTCGTTCTGTACTGGCCTCTGCGATTCTTCATGCGATAGGCCAGAAGGTCCATGTCTAATGCATCGAATCGCTCACGGTTGGCTTTAGATATGCGCTTTTATGCCATCTTGTCTCACATCTTCCCTCTACGGTTCAGTCATAAGGTTGCATTGATTGCATGCTTGGGTATGCAGATTCCATGGGTCAGTCTGACGATGTATCTCACACCATTGTCGGATCGATTGGCACTATCCTTGATTGATCTCGCAGTCATCGCTGGGACGTTGATGTTGGGGGTCCTGCTGACTTGCACCGCGATGCAGGCCTTAATGGTCCCGTTATATCGTATTCATGCTGCCACTCGTGCATCTGGGTACGTTGATCGATTGCCCGAACATTATCGAGATGAAATGGGTGAAGTGATGAAACTCGTCAATCGCTTGAGCACAGAAGCGGTGACTGATCCACTGACGGGACTGTTAAATCGCAAAGGTTTGCTTGAAGGGATCAAAGCATGTCCACGGGGTGCTGTGATCGTCTTCGATCTCAATCAATTCAAGCAGATCAATGATACTTATGGCCATCAGGTCGGTGATCAGGTGTTGGTACAAGTCGCTCAATGCTTAAAAGGCCAGATCCGCCAACCCCAAGATTTGTTGGCACGTTGGGGTGGAGATGAATTTTTAATGGTACTTCGAGATGCGACAGAGGGCAGCGCTCAGCAAAAAGCGCGGGACATTGAAGCCTTGCTGGCCCGATGTTGGCTCGATGGCTCAGTCAGGCCAGCACCTTCGGTCAGTTTTGGAATTCAGATGCTGACAGGCGGCAATCTTCAGGCCGATATCGAACAGGCAGATCAGGCGATGTATGAACACAAAGCATTGCGATCAGACGGTGTCAGTGGTTTGACAAATCACCGATCGATGCATGGAGTTTGANNCCNTCCATGACAGATCNCGACTAAACGCGTTCTGCAGTTTGAGTCATGAGTTTTGCACCTTCCCACATCAGTCGCCGGACGGGGGTTGGTAACTGTTGACCACCTTGGTCCAGCGCTGTTTGTCCATGGCGGATTTCGTCATCTAGCATCTGCTGCAGAATCTGACGGGATGCGTGATCACTGGCTGGAAGCCGCTGAAGATGGTCGCGGAGGTGACGTTCGACGTTCTCTTCGGTGGCATGCACAAAACCCAGTGATACTTTATCTGAGACCAAGGCAGCTCCAGCACCCAAGGCAAAAGACACTGAATACCATAGGGGATCCAAGATACTCGGTTTGGCATTGAGTTCATGTAACCGCTCTCGACACCAGGCGAGGTGATCCAATTCCTCTTCGGCGGCTTTGGCCAATGCGGTTCCGGTGGCTTCATCAGAGGCAAACAGAGCTTGCCCGTTATAGAGGCCCTGAGCACAGATTTCACCGGTATGATTGACCCGCATCAAACCACCAGACACTCTGATCTCATCATCTGTCATGGGATCAACCAACGCACCCCGTGATGGAGATGGGAGTTGCGGCTCAGGTTTGACTCGTGCAACTGTTCGCAACAGGCCATCGAAGCCATGAATCAGACGATCGATCGTATTCAACGGTGAACCCCCAGGTGCATGCCAAATGACTGCCCAAGATCCCTGACTTCTCTGACCATCCGCTCTGGTTCATCAAGCCGTAAGACATGGGTCGAGGCTAATTCCTCAAAATCTAAATTCGCCTGAGTGGCACTCTCTTCATCGGTTAGGATACCAAACAGCAATCCATGCGATTCGGCCAATCGTCTGAATCGCTCACGATCGTCAGGATTCTCAAAACCACCAGAGACGACCACCGGGAAGCCGGCTCGTAACGAGAGTTCAGCCAGTTCGACCAAATGGCGATAGGTTTTTGGAGCGGTATTTTCTTGACCACCATAGAGCCGTTGACGCTCAAGATCTGAGCGCAAACGGATCATGCCAAAATCATCAATCAATTGGTGGGTTAGGCTTTGGCGAATATCGACGTCAAGACCAAGCGTAATTAACAGCACCCGCGGCCGGATAGTTGTTGCATGTTCGGCCATGACCGCATACCGACGATAACGCGCCACTGGAGAGGTGTCGGTTTCCGTTGGGAGAACAGGCGCGTTGAGTTCCAGTAAACATTCTTTGGCTCGGACCATCGCGCGATAGGCTTGGTACCCTTGATAGACCCAGAGTGCATGATAATCACCACTCAGTTCGAGATAACGATTGAGTAGGTGCCAGGCTGAGGCAAAATCGTCGCGCGCTTCAAGATCCACTGTCAAAAACGCGATCTCACTGATCACATCAATCCAGCGGAACTCGGCGCGGTATTCAATGCAATCGAATAACCGAATCTCATGAGACTGAGTTTCAACCACGTTACCCAAATGAAGATCACCATGGCATTCTCGGATCATGCCCAAATCTTTCCGCTCGGCAAAGCGAGGCCACAATCGCTTGAGGTATTCGTGCGCCCAGGCCTCGAGTTGCAATAGTTGGGCTAAATCCTTCGCTTCCGTCAGTCGGGGCCTGACCTGATCAAAATTCAGTTGCGCAGGGACATAGAGTGAATTGGGCTCACCAAAAGGCATCTCGATCCCCGAGACAGGGGCTTTTGCGTGCAGGTCGAATACCGCTTGGCAGAGCTTCTCCAAGCGCTCATGATTCAGCCCTTCTGCATTGTGGATTTCATCTAAGGTGTTGTTGGGATCGAATTGATGCATTTTGACGGCATATTCGATGGGCTGCCCCTCGCCTTGGCCAACCTGGATTCCAGCCTCAGTTTGATAGATGCCAACCACATCAATATAGAGTTCACTAAAACTGCGTTGGTTGAGTGTGAATTCGCTGTGACAAAGTTCGTGTCTGGATTCGAGGCTGCTGGCATCCAGGAAATACAGATCAACCGGCTTTTTAATTTTGTACGCAAATTGACCGGTGAGAAGGATCCAGGCGAGATCAGATTCAATCACTTCGATCGTTGTCACGGCATGCGGATAGCATGATTGATGTCGCAATGCGTCAATGAGCGTCTCGCTCACCTCGTCCTCCCGGTATACTGGCGCCCATGAATCGATGGTGGCACCTGTTTTTGAAACTTTCTCTTACCCTACTGGTAGCAGTGGGGTTGGGTCTAGTCTATCTCAATGCGCATCTAACACGACAATTTGAATCGTTGTCTTGGGCAGTGGGCGCGAAAATCTTTGCGAGACCGCTGGAGTTGTATCAGGGTGCACCTTTTACGCTGGATCAAGTCCGATTCGAGTTGGACTTATTGAATTATCAGAATGTCAAGGGTCGCCCGGGTCAAGGCCAATATCAGCTCGACGACCAAGGGATTCAGGTAGGAATCCGAGGTCACGCGTTTCCCGATGGCGTTGAGCCCGATCGTTTTGTTCGGATTGATTTTGCGCCGCGTCAGGTCAGCGCGCTGACCGATGGGCGAGCGCAACCACTCGACATTATTCGCTTCGAGCCACTTGTTCTGGCGCAATTATCCGGGGCGCATGCCGATCGAGAGATCATTCGATTAAATGAGTTACCGCCGCGCTTTGTTGATTTATTGATCGCTGTTGAAGACCGTGGGTTTTATGACCATGCCGGGATTTCAGTCACGGGGATTCTGCGTGCAGCTCTGAACAATGTATTGGCTGGGCGATTTGCGCAGGGCGGAAGTACTCTGACGCAGCAACTGGTGAAGAACCTTTACTTAACCCGAGAACGCACCTTGTCCCGAAAAGCACTTGAGGCGATTTATGCAATCTTGATTGATGCTGGGTTTTCTAAAGAACGGATTCTTGAGGCTTACGTCAATGAAGTGTTCTTGGGACAGTGGGGCAATCGTGCGATTCATGGGTTTGGAACAGCGTCCCAATTTTACTTTGGCCGTCCAATCAACGAGCTCTCACTCAGCCAGCAGGCCCTGCTCATTGGCTTGATCAAAGGACCGAGCGCTTTGAATCCTCGACGGTTTCCGGAGCGAGCGATCGAGCGTCGAAATTTGGTGCTGACGTTGGCGGCATCCCAAGGGGTGATTACGCAGACAGCCGCGGAAGCAGCCTCGAAGCGCTCGTTATCGGTGCCAAAGTCACCAGCTGATCGTATCGGTCGATTCCCTGGCTATGTGTCAGTGGTTCGTCGTGAATTGACTCACGATTACAGCAGTAAGCAGTTGACCATGGCTGGCCTGAAGATCTACACGGCGCTGGATCCTCAAGTGCATCGAGGACTTGTCGAAGGACGGAAACAGAGTTTGGCTCGATTGCGGGATATCGGTCTTGATGCAACAGCTGAAGTTCAGCTCGGCGCCTTGGTCGTCGATATTCCGACCGGTGAAATCCAAGCAGTGTTAGCGGGGCGCGATCATCGAATCGGTTTCCATCGAGTACTCGATGCGCGCCGTCAAATTGGGTCACTGGTGAAGCCCTTTGTCGTTGCCGCGGCGATTGAACAAGACACAGACCTGCATGCCGGCAGCTTAGTTCGTGATGAAGCGGTGTCCATTCTCGATGATCAAGGAGCGGTCTGGGCACCGAAAAACTACGATCGGACCGAACAAGGCGTGGTTCGTCTTGAAACAGTGATCGCAAACAGCATCAACCAAGCGACTGTGCATCTGGCATTTGGGGTCGGTCTCGATCCGATCCTTGAGCGACTGCAAACCTATGGGATTCCGGTTGGGCCAACCAAACCGCCTGCGACGGTGCTTGGGGTATCTGAAATGTCGCCCTATCAAGTGGCGTCACGCTACCAGGGATTGCTCAATCAAGGACATTTGGCACCATTGAAGGCAGTTCGGACGGTTGTGGATGAGACAGGCCGTACGCTGAGCAAACGGCCATTTCAATCAAGTCGGCTGATGACAGCACGCGCGGCAGTTCAAGTGGATCACATGATGCGAGTCGGTGCCAAAGTGGGCACGGGACGGGCCTTCGGTTCCCGCTATGCAGAGGTGATGGCATCGAAAACAGGAACGACCGATGATGGTCGTGACGCATGGTTTGTCGGCGCAGATGGTCGCAGACTCGGTGTTGCTTGGGTTGGATTTGATGACAATCGAAAAGCCGGTTTGGTGGGATCCGTGGCGGCACTTCCGGTGATCACTGACGCTTTTCAGTACGTCCAGAGAAGCAACCGATCCAGCACATTGCCGGATGGATTGCGCTACAGTTGGATCAATCAATCGGGACAAATTGTCGATCAGTCGTGTGAAGGTGCCGAAAAGCGTCCGTTACCGATAGACTATCCCGAGGCGAGGGCAGGTGATTGCGGCGCTGGTGATTCTGATTCGCAAGATGGTCGCTGGCTGAAAAACTGGTTTGGAGGATGATAATGCGGCTTGGGTTGAGTGTGGTCTGTATGGCTTTTGTGGTTGGGTGTACTCAGACTCCGGTATCAAGGCCTCCTGTGGTGGATGCTTCATGGCGTGCCAATGAGGATGACCGGGTTGTCTCTTCAACTCGTGTCATTTCGATGTCTTCGCCAAATATCCAGCGGGAGAAAGGTGAGCGCAATGAAGTGACACCGATTGAGCCGATCGCCAAAATTGAGCCGATCGACCAACCGAAACAGCAAACCGAAATCCCGCCTGCGGTGTTGTCACTGCTGGAACAGGCTGATCAATTGAAGACAGCGGGGGATTTAGCCGGTGCATCCTCCCGCCTTGAGCGTGCACAGCGGATTGCTCCAACAGAACCGGAAGTGTATTTCCAGTTATCCAGTTTGCGACTGGAGCAAGGAAACCATGAAGACGCGATGAATATCGCATTGCAAGGCGTCGACTTGTCAGGCACCGATCAAGCCATGAAACGTGATCTTTACACAGTGATCGCGAGGGCGCGTGACGCGCTTGGTGATTCGGCTGGGGCCACTGAGGCGCGCCGGCTAGCGCGCGCAGCCGGTTCTTAGAGAGCCTGTAGAGATTCTCGAGCAGCGGTCAAGGTGTCATCGATGACTTGGTCGCTGTGGGTTGATGAAACAAATCCAGCTTCATACATCGATGGCGCCAAATACACCCCCCGGTCCAACATCAGGTGGAAGAAGCGTTTGAAAATTGCTTCATCGCAAGCGGTGACCTCAGCAAATGATGTGACTGGACGCTCGGCAAAAAATAACCCAAACATCCCGCCGCGACTCACACCTTGCATCGCGACTCCGGCTTCCTGCGCCACTCGCATCATTCCGTTGACGAAACGCTCAGTGGTGGCGGTGAGTGCTTCATAGAATCCCGGTGCCGATAGCTCTGATAAGGTCGCAATCCCTGCAGCCATCGCCACCGGGTTCCCTGATAAGGTGCCTGCCTGGTAGACGGGTCCGAGTGGTGCAAGCATATCCATCATATCCTGACGTCCACCAAAGGCGCCGACAGGCATTCCGCCACCGATAATTTTTCCAAGACACGTTAAATCAGGCTTGATTTGCGTTAGCGCTTGCGCACCACCCTTGGCGACACGGAAACCGGTCATGACTTCGTCAAAAATTAAGACGACACCGTATTGATCGCAGAGGGTTCTCAAGCCCTCCAGGTAGCCCGGCTTTGGCAGGATCATATTCATGTTACCGGTGATTGGCTCAATGATGAGGCATGCGATGGAGTCGCCTTGTTGTTCGAATAATGCTTGAGCAGCATCGAGATCATTGAATGGAAGATTCAGCGTGTGCTTCGCTAAATCTGCTGGAACACCTGGGGAGCTCGGCACACCAAATGTGAGTGCACCTGATCCGGCCTTGACCAATAAACTATCGGAGTGGCCGTGATAGCAGCCCTCAAATTTGACAATGGTGTCACGGCCGGTGAATCCGCGTGCCAGACGAATCGCACTCATGGTGGCTTCGGTCCCGCTTGAGCAAAAGCGGAGTTTTTCCATGGATGGAAAAAAGGTTTTTACCAGTTCCGCCATGTCCGTTTCGATCGCTGTTGGTGCACCAAATGACAAACCATTTTCGATAGCATCTCGGACGGCTTGTAGCACTCTTGGGTTCGCGTGACCGGCAATCATTGGTCCCCAACTGCCGATGTAGTCAATGTATCGTTTTCCATCGGCATCAAAGAGAAACGGGCCTTCAGCCTTACTGAAGAATACCGGCGTTCCGCCGACTGCACGAAACGCTCGAACAGGAGAATTCACTCCACCTGCGATGGATTGACTGGCTCGAGCAAAAAGTTGTTCTGATTTGGACATCACGATTGTTCCTTAAAATAATTCTGAGAGCCGACGCGCTGCCTCACCGATCTCTTTGGCCCTGAATACGGCTCCGGAGACCGCTAGCATCGCAACGCCGGTATCTAAAATTTGTCGCCCATTATCTAGGGTGATTCCGCCAATTGCGACCGTTGGAATGGCGCACTGTGACACTAAGTCCTTGAGCTGGTGGAGGGACAAGCCTGAGGCTTGGGGTTTGGTGTCTGAATCGAACAGTCGGCCAAAGGCGCAATAACTGGCGCCGTCAGCCACTGCCTGTTCCATGAACTCCTGTGAGCCATGACAGGTTCGCCCAAGTACCGCATGTGGCCCCAGCGATTGGCGAGCATCGAGCAGTGATCCATCCCCTTGTCCAAGATGCGCGCCATCGGCTGCCAGGACTTTAGCGATACTCACTTGGTCGTTAATCAAGCAGGGCGTGAAGTTACGACGACACGCCTCGAGCACCGCCTCGGCGAGCGCGAGATACAAGCCTGAATCGGTCGTTTTATGCCGAAACTGCACCAGCCGAGATCCTCCGGCGACTGCCTCATCGACCTGTCGATAAAGGAGCTCGGGATCTGTAATGGATGCGTCAGTGACGACATAAAGGCCTCGCATCAAAATGGCTTAACAATCACCAAAATGACAATGGCAATCAAGCTGACAACAGGCGCTTCGTTAAACCAGCGATACCACACATGACTGCGTGTGTTGGCATCATTTTTAAAGGTTTTGACGATTTTCATGCACCAATGGTGGTAACCGAGGAGTAACACCACGAAAGTCAATTTGGCGTGCATCCATCCCTGACTCATGTATTCGGGGACCAACATGATCAACCAAACGCCAAGAGCCACGGCAACAACCATCGATGGCGTCATGATGCCGTTTAACAGCTTCCGTTCCATGATTTTGAAGCGTTCGATACCGGCTGTATCGGTGGCTTCTGTCATCGCGTGATAGACAAACAGCCGGGGAAGATAAAATAACGCCGCGAACCAGGTGATGACCGCGATCAGGTGGAATGCTTTAATCCAAAGGTACATATTGCCTCCTGTTATGGAGACGGGAGTACACCAAGTCTGTCAGCGAAAGGCAAGGTCAGTCGCGTTCTTGGTGTCTGACCATTGATTGAACGTCGATGACAGCCTTAAATAAGTCACCTTCATTAATCACTCCTAAGAGTTCTCGATTCTGTTGATCGATGATCGGGACAGACTCACCCACAAAATCACTGACCACATGCATGGCGTGTTGCAGCGAGTCATCTACATGCAGCAAGAGGGGGTCGGCGTCAGCAAATTGGAAAACCGTTTGGTCGCCAGCTTCAATGGCTTGGTGCACGGACAGTTTCGCGGCTAATCGTCCAGAATCAGACACCACGTAGGCCTCGGTCTGTTGTTTTTCCCGCATCAAGGATAATGCCTCATGCCCGGTCGAGGTCTCAGACACTGCCACAAAATCGTCGCTTAAGTGAGGCTCAAGTGTGTGTTGGGAAAGGGCGATCGCCTCTCGACCCTGTGCCAAATCAATTCCACGATCGAGAAGCTGTCGATCGAAGAATGAGTGACCAAAGAGACGGTGGGTGAGTAGCATGGACGCCATCACAGCCATTAACGCGGCGACGGCATAGGCATAGGACTGAGTCAGCTCGAGCACGATCAAGACGGCGGCCACTGGTGCACCGATGACGTTGGCAGCGACAGCTGCCATGGCTGCAATACTGACCGCCACGCTTAAATCCGGGACGCCAAGAATCATTGCCAGTTGGGCGACGATCCCGCCGGCCGCAACACCGACAAACAATGCGGGAGAGAAAACGCCTCCAAACAATCCAAAACCAATACAGAGCGCTGTCATTGCAATTTTGACGACGAGCAATAACAGCAGCGCTGGCATTTGGTAGGCGCCGTCGAGCATGGCATTAATTGTACTTATCCCCAGTCCAAGAATTTCTGGAATCCAAATTCCGACAAGGCCACAGATGGTGGCAGCGGTCAGGATCAGTCGCTCAGCTGACCAACCGGTTTGCTTGGCAAATGCAGCCGATCGTCTCAGGGCTTCCATATAGATAATCGCGGCAAACGCGATGATGGGGCTTGCGATAATTAATACCGGTATCAGCGACACAAGATCGGGTGCTGATGACGAAATTTCGAAAGTTGCTGAATGTGAGAAAAACGCCTGACTGACCGCGGATGCAGTGACTGAGGCGATTGAGATTGGGGCAATCGCTCGGACCGAAAAATGACGCAAAATCGCTTCATGCGCAAAAACAATTCCTGCGATTGGAGCCCCGAACCCTGCGGAAATGGCGGCTGCCACACCACAACCTAAGTACACCTCATGTGANAGTCTCGANGAAACGAAGCGTTTGACTACGATCCCGAGNGTGGCNCCAAAGTGAACCAAAGGCCCGTATTGNCCCACGGATCCACCACCAGCAGCACTGGTAAATGCAGTGAGGGTTGATGCAATACCGTGCTTGATATCTAGGGGTTCTTTGGATTGTTGAGCATGGTAAATCGAATCTGCTGGACCATGCCAGCGGACGACCCCAAAGACCCGNCGGATCAAAATGACGAAAGCCGCAGCGATCCACAAAAAGATGAGACTTGTTAGTTCAAATTGACTNCCGGCAAGCGTGATTTCGAAGATGGAATGATTTTCACGAAGTGCGGTGAAGAACTGAACGCCAGAGACGTAGGCATTCGAGGTCCANGCGATNAGTGTTCCAATCAGCCCTCCAATACCAAAAACAATCAGCAATTCGATGCCGGTATCTTTGATACGACTCTGCATAGACTTCCCCTGTCGAGTGCGTTTTGATGTCAGTTTGGCGTATTATGCGCGCAATTATTGAATGGATGGAAATCGTAAGTGAAACGCATAGGTATTGTGGGTGGCACAGGATATACAGGTGTTGAACTGTTGCGGATGCTGGCTTCGCATCCTGAGGTCGAGGTGAGCTGTCTGACATCTCGTTCTGAGGCTGGGAAAACTGTGGCTTCGTTATATCCGTGGTTATCGCATAATCAGCAGCTGAGGTTTGAAGAGCCGTCAGTCGATGCATTAGGCCACTGTGATTTAGTGTTTTATGCAACGCCCAATAAGATAGCGATGCATGAGGCTCGCGATCTACTCGAACGTGGCGTTCGAGTGATTGATTTGGCGGCGGATTTCCGATTCAGTGATCCGGCGGTGTGGGAGTCAGCGTACGGTGGACCCCATGGTGCGCCAGACCTCATTGATGAAGCCGTGTATGGATTGCCTGAAAAATATCGTCATTTGATTGCCGATGCCCGGCTAGTCGGGAACCCAGGATGCTATCCCACGGCCACCGCTCTCGCCCTGATGCCCCTGGTTGAGGCCGGTGCGTTAACGCAGTCACATGTGATTGTCGATGGAAAAAGTGGAGCGTCCGGTGCAGGACGGTCTGCGCGCACAGACCTGATCGTGGCAGAAGCGTCCGACAATTTTCATGCCTATGCCGCCGGTGGTCATCGCCATGCTCCGGAAATGGCCCATCAACTCTCAAAAATGGGTCAGGAAGTGACGATCACTTTTGTTCCGCATCTCTTGCCGATGATCCGAGGCATTGAAGTCACCGCTTACGTCTCCACATCATTATTATTGGAAGAAGCGCGGGCGCTGTTCGAAAAGCGGTATCAGGACGAGCCATTGGTGTCGTTGGCGTCCGCTGGCGAGCATCCTGAGACCCGATGGGTTCGAGGATCGAACCGCTCGGTGATCGGTCTTTACCAACAGCAACCAGGACAGTTGATCATCTCGAGTGTGATCGATAATCTGGTCAAGGGCGCGGCCGGGCAGGCGATTCAGAATATGAATTTAATGCTCGGGCTTCATGAGTTTGACGCGCTTCCATTGTATGCATTGAGTCCGTGAGATGTTATGACTGAAGTATTTGTACCGACCCCGATTCATTTGACTGAGCGTGCTGTTTCGAAAGCGAAGGAGCTGATCAGTGGTGAGGGAAATCCAGATCTGCACTTGCGAGTATTTGTCACCGGTGGCGGTTGCTCGGGATTCCAGTATGGATTCAGTTTTGATGAAGAGCATCAAGACGATGACACTGAGGTAGTGAAAGATGGTGTCACTGTGGTCATCGACGGAATGTCCTATCAATACCTTGTTGGTGCAACCGTGGATTATTCTGAATCACTGACTGGTTCCCAGTTTGTGGTTGACAATCCGAATGCGTCGAGCACCTGTGGGTGTGGAGCGAGTTTCAGCCTTTAGTGGGATGGATGATTGATCCGAGGACACCTGGCACCGCTGACCCAGTGATCAACGTGGTTGCCAGTGGTTGGCTATCGACGCATTGAAGCCCTAGCCAGCCAAAACAGGCGGCCTCAACAAAATCAGGGTCGATGGCAAAGGCATCGGATGTCACGACTAATGGGTCGACGGTGTCATCAAGTGCGTCCATTAAGTGCGTGTTATGCACACCCCCCCCGCAGACCACGAGAATATCAACCTCTTCAGGAAGCGCTTGATGCACGAGGGTGGCTGTTAGCTGATTCAGTGTGGCTTGCACGTCTGCTGCACTGATGGGGGCTAACTGATCAAGCGTCTGTTGAAGCCATGATTGAGAGAAATACTCGCGCCCCGTGCTTTTCGGTGGCCTCTGTGCGAAATATGGGTCTTTGAGAAGTTGGTCTAGCAAATTCTGATGCACGGAACCTGATGCTGCGTACGCTCCGTTTCGGTCAAATGCCTGATTCTGAGACCGCTGATGCCAGCCATCCGATAGGGTATTGGCCGGTCCAATATCCCACCCACTCACGGGTTGGCCAGGGACTAATAACGAAATGTTCGCGATCCCACCCAGATTCAAGACAGCGACATTTTCCGTTTCGCGCTCGAAGTGCAGTTGGTGAAAGAGCGGAGCCAATGGCGCTCCTTGGCCACCGCGAGCCATATCACTCCGTCGAAACTGGTGTGCGACTGGAATCCCTGTTGTTTCTGCTAGGTATTCTGCAAATCCAATCTGCAACGTGGATCCAAGGTCAGGGGCATGCCAAAGCGTTTGCCCGTGGAATCCGATAACAGAGATGGATTCGTCAGTGGCGTTGATTAACTGCTGACATTGTTGCGCCACCACTTCGGTGTATTGATGTTCGAGGGTGAGAAGCTCGTGGATATTGGCATGTCCGGTTTCAATCATGCGTTTGAAGCCATCACGAACGAGTGGAGGGAAGGCTGTACTGAGCGTGGAGACCACTTCAACTCGATTGCCATGACCTGTTTCTTTCACCACGCAGGCATCCAGTCCATCCAGACTGGTACCACTCATCAGTCCGATGGCGGTGCGCGGAGTGCTAGCGGGCGGTGGTGTTTTGAAAAGCCAGTTCAGCATTACTTCGCTGAGCGCTCAATGAGGCAATTAACGGTTGGGCAATCGGCTCGAAGCGTGCAATTTCGCCTCGAGGAAGTGATTTCGCTTTGGGGAGTTTTTCGAGAATGGTGCGCGGATTTCGATGGACCCCGCTGACAATGAACTCGTAGTGGAGATGGGGTCCAGTCGCCAATCCACTCATGCCGACATAGCCGATCACTTGGCCTTGTTTGACTTTTTGGCCTGACTTGAATTTGCCGTATCTTGATAGGTGGGCATAGCGTGTCTCGATACTGTTTCCGTGCTTAATGATGACCGTGCGGCCGTACCCGCCCTTCGTACCACGGAAGGTGATCTTGCCATCACCAGCTGCGTAGATCGGTGTTCCCGTTGACGCCGCGTAATCGGTCCCTTTGTGTGCACGCATTTTGCCGAGGATCGGATGCTTGCGCGCAAGTTTGAAGTTGGAGCTGATGCGTCGGAAGTTCAGTGGTGCGCGCAAAAATGCTTTGCGCAAACTCACACCGTTTTGATCATAGTATCCAGTGTCTCCCTCGGTGTCGGTGTAGCGAACAGCGACAAAGGATTCGCCTGCGTTGATGAATTCGGCCGCCAGAATGTTGCCATATTCGATAAATTCGCCATCCAAATAGCGTTTTTCGAAAGTGACGATGAATTGATCTCCTTCGCGAATTTCATAAACGAAATCGATCACGTGTCCGTAGATATCAGCAAGCTCCATGATCAAGTTATCAGGAAGGCCTGCACGAGCACCGGCTAGGAATAATGAGCTATCAATCGTCGCCTTGGCGTGCTCAATGTAGATTTCGGCTTCGCGATGTTGTTGCTCGATCGTCCAACCGCGGTCTGAGTGTTTTGCGACAGTTTGGTCAAAAGGTGAGTGAATGACGGCGAGCTCCGCAAGGGTGTCGTCATTGTTGTAACGAAATTCCACGGTTTGTCCGACGTTAAGTTTCGACACGCGATTGTCTGAATCTTCCGCTTGAGTCAACGCATGCAGCAGTGTCGGCGAAAGACCTTGACGATTAAATAGACGGGACAGTGAGTCGCCTTGGTTGACGCGTTCGCTTCGGATTTCCAGCCGAGGCGCCTGCGCAGCTGGCTTTGTCATTGCTTCTGTGAATAAGGAAAGCGCAGGAATTGGCATCGCTTGATCCGTGTTGGATCCGGTTTCACCAGTCGTTGGCCAGACCACTAAAACGGTGACAAAAATCACAGAGCTGACGACGCCGAGAACGTGAATTCCCGGAAACGGATGACATATCGCGTCTAAGCGATTGATAAGGTTGCGCATTCGTATCCCAACAACTGGTTTCGGAGAGTGTACACAAATCAAATGCAGGTTGCATATAAAAAAAGAATGGAGGTTATGTACACTATGGCGCTTTCAAACATGAGTCGAGAGTACCTATGGCAACAGTGGACGGGCGTGATCTTCAGGATGCAGTTGATCTGATTTCGCGCGGGGCGGACGAAATTCTTCCTCTGGATGAGTTAANGGTCAAGTTAGACAGCGGGCAGCCGCTGAGGATCAAAGCAGGCTTTGATCCGACGGCGCCAGATCTGCATCTGGGGCATACGGTGTTAATCAACAAGCTTCGCCAGTTTCAGGACCTCGGGCATGAGGTGATCTTCTTAATTGGTGACTTCACCGGCTTAATTGGAGATCCGACCGGGAAGAATCAAACGCGACAGCCTTTAACAGAAGCCCAGTTGATGCAAAATGCTGAGACCTATGCGGCGCAGGTGTTCAAGATTCTAGATCGCGAGAAAACGCGTGTTGAGTACAACAGTCGTTGGATGAATGATCTGAAGCCGCAAGATTTTATTCGCTTGGCAGCAAAGTTAACGGTGGCCCGCATGCTTGAGCGAGATGACTTTAATAAGCGCTTTAAGTCTGAGCAGCCGATTTCGATCCATGAATTTTTGTATCCATTGATGCAGGGTTACGATTCTGTGGCCCTTGAGGCTGATGTCGAGCTTGGGGGTACGGATCAGCGCTTTAATCTCTTAATGGGTCGCGAGTTGCAACGGGATGCGGGTCAGAAGCCACAGACGATTTTGATGATGCCGATCCTTGAAGGCTTGGATGGTGAGAAAAAAATGTCCAAATCGCTTGGTAATTATGTCGGTCTCAATGATGCGCCGGGAGAGATGTATGGGAAACTCATGGGGATTTCCGATGAGTTGATGTGGCGTTATTTCGAACTACTGAGTTTTAAAAGTAACACTGAGCTCAAATCGCTCCGTGCCGATGTGGACTCAGGGCTCGTGACTCCCAATGCAGCCAAGGCTTTGCTCGCCAGAGAATTGATTACTCGGTTTCATGACGAAGATGCTGCCGATCGCGCATCAAAAAGTGCGGGGAACAAATTCAAAGCCGGCGACATCCCAGATGAAATGCCGGAGATGACCCTGTCATCGGATGCGGATGGCGGTGTTCCGTTATCTGTTTTGTTACGAGAAACGGGATTGGCGAAGAGTTCGTCAGAGGCGCGAAGCTTTATTACGCAGGGCGCTGTTCGCATTAACGGCGAGCTGCAAACAGATCTCCAGTTCCGCGTCAATGCTGGAGAAACACAGGTCTTTCAGTGTGGAAAGAAGCGTTTTGTTCGCGTCACTGTGACGAATTGATGACGAATCGATGAAAATTCGTTGACAGGC
>JGI26086J50260_1000802_pt1 | contig 19506 bp, 16 predicted proteins | sample SaaInl3SG_22_DNA_FD_50260 | JGI IMG/M metagenome (IMG submission 50260)
CCTCTTCCCATTCCGAACAGAGAAGTTAAGCCTACTAGCGCAGATGGTACTGCCATCCGGTGGGAGAGTATGTCGCCGCCTTCTTCGAAGACCCATTCACACTTGTGAATGGGTCTTTTTTTTTGATTGAAATTAAGACCGAAAGTTTGATCGCATTGTATTTCTTGTTTCAAACATTGTATCTTTATCTTATGTGGAAGCCTTTTTTGTTATTTGTTCTTTTTTATAATCTTGCTGTTGGTCAACAAGGATCTAAGGATCGTTCACAATTGCTTATTCCTCCCAAACAACTAGTGCAAATTGATTATCCTTTAATTAAGGGATATACTGTAAAACTTTGGAATAAATCTAAATTTGAGTTGGGGGTTTCTGTACGTGATCGTAAAACAGATTCTCTGGTAAAGGGCTTTGGAATGTCTAAAGGTACTTCTAATCAATTAACTGTTACAGAAGGAAATTATTTACAATTTGAAAATCGTTTTTTGGCGATTCTTAAAGTTGAGTTTAGTGTACTAAAAGGTGTGCCTGGAAATAAGAACACCGTGAAAGCTCTTACTCCACAACGCGCTTTCTATTTGGAAAATAACACTGCACAGAGTTTACCCTTAATAATACCAGGTGTGATGAAACCTAATTTAAATCCTTTTTCTCGGAGCGGTGTTAATTTACCAAACGGACAAAACATCTATTTAAACCTTAATGGAAAACGTATTTTAATTTTAACGGTTACGGATTCAATAAAACAAGGGGATAGGATTGATTTAGCTAGGCTAATTAATAAGGCGTTAAATACGAATTGATTTTAATAGAATTCTAGGCTTTCTTAACCTTTTTAAAGCTGAATACAGAGGTTTTAATCCTTGATAAGTATTTTCTCTCAAAAGACAGTATTATAGATCAAACTGGTATTGGAATTTGAAGTACAATTGGCTATTTTCTATACCATAACGATTGTTCGGATTGATTTGAGAATAACCATTGGTTCCTCCAATATAAAATATGGTAAAAGGATTGGGATTCCACTTGAGTAAAGGCTGGTAAAAAAAGTTCTTATCAAAGTCATTAAACTCCCCTACCAAACGAAAAGAAAGATCATTATTGAATTGGAAATTTAGAACAGAGCGCGCTATAAATCCAGAGAAATATAGACTTTTATCTTCTTTATTTTTTAATTGTGAATAACGAACACTAGGACTGAATCTAAGTTTTGGGGTGATTTGAAAACTATTAAAGGTTCCAATGAAAAAGTTATCTCCTATTGCTGGATTTTCATCGTCATATCGAATGGATTCTCCAATGCTAGTAAACACACCCAAACGAATTGATTCAGAGGGGTTATAACCAACAAACATTTCAAATACATCCATGCTTTTCGCATTGAATCCTTCGTATTCTTCATTTACAATATGACTATAACCTATTTGACTACGAATATTATTATCGAGTTGGACATAGGTCGAGGCATCAAAGCTCAAGAGTTTACGAAGGTTATTGTAGTTGTAAGTGAGTTCACTCTCTAATTCAATATTAAATTGCTTTAAAAAATCTTCTTTATCAAAAAAGTATTGATAGCCTTGATAGGCATTTACCGTTCTAATACTGTTTTGAGTAACAAATCCTAACGGGGTCTGGTAATGAGGGGAAAACTGTTGGTAGTCAATTCCAGAATTCCAGTTTTTAGTGTTTCTTCTTAAGGAAACATTAAGGGCATTTCCATTTAATTGTTCTCCATCCAAATTGGTTGAAAAGTCTCCAATACGGTCATTTTCTTCAATCCAATCCGCTTGTGGTTCTAGAATAATACTACGATTGTATTCGAAGCTAACGGTATAGGATTTTTTAAACCGTAATAATCCGTCTACCCCAATGGTATGGCCATATCCTCCATCTCTAAAAATTCTATTGGTGGTTAAAAAACCGACATTACTTCCCTGTTCATAGTTTCTTTGGTATCTAAAAATATTTGAAAAAGCGGCTTTTCCTTCCCCAAAATAGGATCGGTTTTCCCCTGCAAGTAGGTAGGGTGATTCTTCATCATAAGCGGTTAACCAATAAAAGCGTTGATTTTCCCCTTGGCTTATTAATTTAGTAGAGAGTAAGGGCTTATTTACTGATCGGGTATAGACTGTATTTAATTCGGTTTCAATAATGTCGTTTCCTTCATTGAAATAAGGTCTTCGTTCTTCAAAGAAAACTGCAAAAGTATTATTGGCAGTAATTCTAGAAACATCGGCTTCTACTTGAGAGAAGTCGGGATTGAGAGCATATTCTAGGGAAGTGGTATTGTTAATGTCAAACAAGCCACTTAAACCTATAGTTCCTTGAGGTTTACCGTAGGTGAGACCTTCTTGATCTCCTTCGCCAGAAAGNCCGCCATAAACGTAGGGTAAAAGAGTAACNCTGTTTTTAGATTCAATACCTTTNAGGGTGATTGTAGANGGGGTTTGGCAGGGTAAACAAGGATTGTTTAAATCTATAGGGAAGTTNATATTTCCACTTCGATTTGATTCGGTATAGGTAGAACGGAAGAGTAAAACCTTCCATTTCATTTCAGGAGCATTTTTGAATTGTAGGACGGAGAACGGAATTTTTAATTCTACATGATAACTGTCGTCATGCTTACTTGCTTTTGACTCAAAATTGATATTGTAAGAGATGTCATCATTTCCATTGGATAATAGTTTTAAGTCCAATTGATTGCCCTCAGGATTAGCGCCTACCGAAACCATAAAACGACCATCTCCATAGGTATCTATTCCAATGAGCACATTGTCATCTTGATAGCCTTCGTCTCTATTTCTTATAGAGGAACGTAGGTTTTTCATATCAGCATATGCAATAAAACCAACGTATAAATCTGTTTTAGAGTAGGTAATAAAAACATCCGTTAAATGTGGAGAAGGCACATTGTTTCCAGGATCAATTTCATACTTTATAGTAAAGGTTTCAGCATCCTTCCATTCTTCTGGAGATACTTCACCATCAAAAGAAGGAAGAGTTGTTTGTTGTGCATTGAGATAGGCTGAAAAAAGTAAAAGGAGTATTAGCTTAGTGAAACGCATTTGGGTTTGTTTTCCTTTATGACGTATTCATTTTTCATTTGTTACAAACCTATTTGTTTTTTAACAAAAAATCCCCACTTAATGTGAGGATTTAGAATACTATATGGTAAAGTTATACTGCCATTAAATCACCTGCCATGTTTTTTTGTGGAAGGGTAGATTTTCCCATTAAAAAAGTATCAACTTGGTGTGCAGCTTCACGCCCTTCAGAGATAGCCCATACAATTAGGGATTGACCTCTTCGGCAGTCTCCTGCTGTAAAAATTGAAGGCTTTTGTGTTTGGTAATTATTTTCACCTTTTATGTTTCCGCGTTCGTCAAAAGTTAGTCCAAATTGTTCTGGAAGTGTTTTCTCAGGACCCGTAAATCCAAGTGCTAGTAGCGCCAAATCACAAGGCCATTCTTTTAAAGATCCTTCTCTTTCAATGAGTTGTGGACGTTCACCCGGTATTTTTTTCCATTGAACTTCAACAGTTTTTAGTCCCACAAGTTTTCCTTCCTTATCCCCTACAAACTCTTTAGTTAAAATACTCCACTCTCTGTGAATGCCTTCTTCATGTGAAGAACTGGTTTTAAGTTTGAAGGGCCAGTAAGGCCATGGGTGTTCTTCTGTTCTTCCTTCAGCTGGTTTAGGCATTAATTCGAAGTTTGTAACACTTTTTGCTCCATGACGGTTTGAGGTCCCAATACAATCTGAACCGGTGTCTCCTCCTCCTATAACCACCACATCACGATCAGTCGCTAGAAATTGTGCTTCACGTTCATGTTGTCCGTCTACAGCTTTATTGTTATGAGGTAAAAAGTCCATGGCTTGGACTACACCTTTTAAGTCTGAACCCGGTATTGGAAGTTCTCTTTTTATTGTTGCTCCTGTAGCAAGAACTACGGCATCAAATTCTTTTTCTAATGCCTCTGCAGTTATTGTTTTTCCGATCTCTACATTGCATTTAAATTCGATTCCTTCTGCGACTAATACTTCTATTCGACGATCAATTACATTCTTTTCCATTTTAAAATCTGGAATACCGTAACGCAATAAGCCGCCTATTTTGTTATCGCGCTCAAAAACAGTTACAGCGTGACCTGCTCGATTCAATTGTTGTGCCGCAGCCAATCCTGCAGGACCTGACCCTACAATTGCTACTGTTTTTCCAGTTCTTTGTTCTGGAGGTTGGGGTTTAATCCATCCTTCTGCAAATCCGCGTTCAACGATATATTTTTCAATTAATTCGATAGAAACGGGTGGATTAACAATACCGAGTACACAAGCTTCCTCACACGGAGCTGGACATAATCTTCCTGTAAATTCAGGAAAATTATTGGTACTATGTAGTATGGTTAAAGCGCGTTGCCATTCGTTTTGATATACTGCATCATTAAAGTCAGGTATCAAGTTTCCTAGGGGACATCCACTATGACAGAAAGGTACCCCGCAATCCATACAACGAGCTCCTTGTTCTTGAAGTTTCTTTTCTTCAGGAGCAATTGTAAATTCATTGTAATTTTTAATACGTTCTTTTGGGTCAATTACCGACTCTTTGAGACGGTCAAATTCCATAAATCCTTTAATTTTTCCCATGATTTAAACAGTTTTTTCAGTTTCCTGATTGGCCATCATTTCCAAAGCACGTTTGTAATCTGTTGGCATTACTTTAATAAACTTTTTACTTGATTCCGGCCANCCTTTGAGGATTTCTGAAGCTTTCGGACTTTTCGTATAATCAATATGATTTTCTAATAATTGGTGAAGAGTTTCACGATCGGCGTCTTGAAGATCTTCCAATTCAACCATTTCTAAATTGAATTTCTTTTCATCGAAGGTTCCGTCCTCGCTGTAAAGATAGGCAATACCCCCGCTCATTCCTGCAGCAAAATTTCTTCCAAATTCTCCTAATACAACTGCAATTCCTCCNGTCATATACTCGCAGCCGTGATCTCCAACTCCTTCTACTACAGCTGTAGCTCCTGAGTTTCGAACACAAAAACGTTCACCTGCAATTCCGTTAATGTAAGCTTCTCCCTTGGTTGCTCCATAAAGACAGACATTTCCAACAATAACATTTTCATGAGGGACAAAAGTGGCTTTCTCTGGCACCTGAGCGATAAGGGTTGCCCCTGATAAGCCTTTCCCAAAGTAGTCATTAGCAGTACCCACAATCTTCATGAACAATCCGTGAGTTGCAAAACCTCCAAAACTTTGTCCTGCTGTTCCATTAAACTTGAGACTAAGTGTATTTTTAGGTAAGCCATCAGCGCCATGGATTTTAGAAATCTCATTACTGAGAATCGCACCCACTGTTCTATTGGTGTTTTTAATACGGTATTCTAAATGTTGCTCTTCCTTTCTGTACAAGGCAGGATGTGCTTGGCTTAAAATATCAAAATCCAATACGTTTTCTAATCCGTGGTCTTGTTTTTTTGTATTTCGTTCATGAACTGTATTAGGAACATTAGGCTTATATAAGATATTGGAAAGATCAATTCCCTGCGCTTTATAATGTTCAACGCTTTTTTCATGTTGAGTTTTTGAGATTGACCCACCATTTCATCTATACTTCTGAATCCTAATTCAGCCATAATTTGACGTAATTCTTCAGCTACAAAGTACATATAGTTGATTACGTGTTCTGGTTTTCCTTTAAAGTTTTTGCGAAGTTCAGGATCTTGAGTCGCAATACCTACTGGACAAGTGTTTAGATGACACGCGCGCATCATGATGCAGCCTGAGGCAATAAGAGGTGCCGTAGAGAAACCAAATTCTTCAGCACCTAGAAGACAAGCAATGGCTACATCTCGACCTGTTTTCATTTGCCCATCACATTCCAGAACGATACGACTTCTCAGGTCATTCATCACCAAGGTTTGTTGTGCTTCAGCAATTCCAAGTTCCCAAGGAAGTCCTGCATGTTTTAAAGAGGTAAGTGGTGAAGCTCCCGTTCCACCATCAAATCCTGAGATTAGAATAACATCGGCTTTTGCTTTGGCAACACCCGCAGCAATAGTTCCAACGCCTACTTCAGAAACAAGCTTTACGTTGATTCGTGCTGAACGGTTGGCATTTTTTAAATCATAAATTAATTGAGCCAAATCTTCTATAGAGTAAATGTCATGATGAGGCGGTGGTGATATCAATCCTACATAAGGAGTTGAATTTCGTACTGATGCAATGTAGGGGTTTACTTTAGGTCCAGGTAATTGCCCACCTTCCCCAGGTTTGGCTCCTTGTGCCATTTTGATTTGAATTTCTTTTGCAGAACTCAAATAATGACTAGAGACTCCAAAACGTCCAGAAGCAACCTGCTTTATTGCGGAGTTTCTCCAGTTCCCATCTTTGTCAGGTTGGAATCGAAGTTTGTCTTCCCCTCCTTCTCCAGAGTTACTTTTTCCACCAATTCGATTCATCGCAATGGCTAAGTTTTCATGTGCTTCTTGACTAATAGATCCTAATGACATAGCACCTGTTTTAAAGCGCTTAACGATATCTGTCCAAGGCTCTACTTGGTCAATTGGAATAGGATCAAAGCTTGAAAACTCAAACAAACCTCTGAGTGTCATTAATTTCTCATTCTGCTCATTGATTTTTTTAGAAAAAATCTCATAGCTTTCAGGTTTATTTTGTCTTACAGCTTGTTGTAAACTAGCAATGGTTGTTGGATTTACTACATGTTCTTCTCCATCTCTTCTCCAGCGATAATCACCGCCAATTTCTAGAGGTAGTCCGAGATTAGACTCATGTATGTAAGCCTTAGTGTGACGGCTGTTGATTTCTTTTTCAATCTCATATAAACCGATTCCTTCAATTCGAGTTGCAGTATTGCAGAAGAAACGGTCAATTACCTTTTGAGAAAGTCCCAGGGCTTCATAAATTTGAGCCCCACGATAAGAATGCAAGGTTGAAATCCCAATTTTATTCATCACCTTGACAATTCCTTTGGCAATTGCTTTGTTGAAGTTTTCCACCGCNTTTTCAGCGGTAATGCTGATAATACCCTCTTTTACTTGATTTAATATAATTTCATTGACCATGTAAGGATTGATCGCACTTGCACCATAGCCAAACAATAAAGCAAAGTGATGGGGTTCTCTAGGTTCTGCTGATTCAATAATAATTCCAAATTTAGAACGCTTTTTAAGACGCTTCAATGCATGGTGAGCATGTGAAGTTGCCAATAGCATTGGGATGGGTGCCATGCTTGGAGAAACCCCACGATCGGAAAGAATAATAATATTTGCACCTTCTTGATCAATTGCCTTTTCAATTCCTGAAATCATATCCTCAAGGGCATTTTCAAGACTATTTAATCGGCCACTAATTTCATATAATGTTGAGATAGTTGCTGCTTTAAAATCATTGTTTTCAATGAATTTAATTTTATCTAAATCCTCATTAGAAATAACAGGGTTTTGGATGCTTAATTTTTTTGCATGTTTGGAGGAAATTTCAAAAAGATTGAATTCACTTCCAATACTTAAGCTTGTATCCGTAACAATTTCTTCTCGAATTCCATCAAGAGGTGGATTTGTGACTTGTGCAAAAAGTTGTTTGAAATAGTTATATAATAATTGAGGGCGTTCAGAGAGTACAGCAAGGGGTGTGTCAATTCCCATAGATCCTATTGCTTCTTTCCCTTCGGTGATCATTGGGGAAATGATCGTTTTCAAATCTTCTTGTGTATAGCCAAAGATTCGCATACGCGTTTCAAAATCCTCTTTTTCAGTTGGCGTTATATTTCCAGTGTAGGGTACATCCTTTAATGGCAATAGATTTTCATCTAACCATTTTTGATAAGGACGTTTTGTGGTTACTTCGTTTTTTATTTCATCGTCTTCGATAATACGGCCTTCATCCATATTTACTAAAAACATTTTTCCAGGCTCTAAGCGTCCATGACGTTCAATGTTTTCAGGAGTGATGTCAAGTACACCTGTTTCAGAGGACATGACCACATAGCCATCTTTAGTTACAGAATATCTAGAAGGACGTAAACCATTACGGTCTAACAAAGCTCCAATGTATTTTCCATCGGTAAAAGGAATGGAAGCTGGACCGTCCCATGGTTCCATGATACACGCATTGTACTTATAAAAGGCTTTTTTATCGTCATTCATTGCGTTGTGCTTTTCCCATGCTTCAGGGACAAGCATCATCATTACCTCTGGAAGTGATCTTCCAGTAGACAATAACAATTCAACAACCATATCCATGGAAGATGAATCCGATTTTCCTTTGAGGATAATAGGAAGAATTTTTTTAATGTCGGGACCAAATAAATCACTCTCAAGCAGCTCCTCTCGAGCCTGCATACGGCTTAGGTTTCCTCTATAGGTATTGATTTCACCATTGTGGCACATATAGCGAAACGGTTGAGCTAAGTCCCAAGTTGGGAAGGTATTTGTTGAAAAACGCTGATGCACAAGTGCCAAACGAGTAACAACTGCAGGATCAGATAAATCTTGGTAATATCCCTTTATGTCTTCTGGGATTAGAAGCCCCTTGTAGATTAGCGTGTGTGTAGATAAACTAGGTAAATAAAAATAAGAAGCCTGTGAAAGTTTTGAATTCAAAATTGTGTGCTCAGCAATTTTGCGTGCAATAAATAATTTGATGTTGAATTCATGGTCCGAAAGTTCTTTGTCACCACGGCCAATAAATATTTGCATGATGTGAGGTTCGGTTTGAGCGGCAATACTTCCCATCACCTCCGGATTTACAGGAACTTTTCTCCAGCCCAGAACCTCAAGACCTTGCTTTTTTATTTCAGATTCAAAGACCCCTATAGAATAACTGCGCTGATTTTCTTTTTTAGGAAGAAAAACCATTCCAACTGCATATTGATGTAAGGCAGGAAGTTCAAAATCACAATTAGTCACAAGAAAATCATGAGGGATTTCGATTAAAATCCCGGCTCCATCTCCAGTTTTACCGTCCGAACTTACAGCACCTCGGTGCTCTAGTTTGTCAAGTATATCAAGTGCTTTGTGGATAATATCATTTGTTTTCTTCCCTTGAAGACTACAGATAAATCCTGCACCGCAGTTATCATGTTCAAATTCTGGATTGTATAAACCTTGTTTAGCTGGCAACATAAAATTAGTTTTTTGAAGGACAACAAAATTAAGAATCTATTTGAACCGCTTGTAATAAAGTCAATAAGAAAACTGAATCATTTAAGAAGTCGTAATAAAAAGGAGCTTAACTGAAGATATTTTAATTTTTTTAAACTAAAATTGAAAATATTATAATTTTATCTTTCTTTGTCGCTAATAACTTCAACAAATATGAATAAAGCAACATACAATGTTTTAGGTGTAATGTCTGGAACTTCCCTTGATGGAATTGATGTAGCTTATATTTGTTTTACTAAAAAAGAAAACTGGACATTTTCTATTGAGTTTGCTGAAACAATTCCATATTCTTCTGAGTGGAAAGAAAACTTAAATTCACTTCATTCCCTATCAAAAGACGCCATGGAAATTGAAAATAGACGTTATACAGGTCTACTTGGCAAAACGATATTACACTTTATTCAAACCCACAAAATTACTCAATTAGACGCTGTATGTTCTCATGGCCATACAATTCTACATCAGCCAGATAAAGGAATAACATATCAAATCGGTAACCTTGCTGACCTAGCCACTCAATTAAATCAACAAGTAGTATGTGACTTTAGAAGCCAGGATGTATTCCTTGGTGGACAAGGAGCGCCCCTTGTTCCTATTGGAGATAAATTATTGTTTTCTGATTATGATGCATGTTTAAACTTAGGCGGTTTTGCTAATGGTTCTTATGTTCAAAATGGAGAGATGATTGCTTATGATCTTTGTGCAGTCAATACGGTTTTAAATTTTTTAGCAGAAAAAAAGGGAATGCCCTTTGATCGTGATGGACATCTAGCTCAAGAGGGGAAATTGATTCCAGAATTTTATAAAAGGTTAAATGCATTAGGATATTATAAAAAATCAAATCCAAAGTCTTTAGGTATTGAGTGGGTGCATGCAACGATTTTTCCATTATTAGAAACCTATAAACAATTCTCGGTAGAAGATTTGATGTATACCTATACACTCCACATAAGTGAAGAAATCGGCAAAAACTTTAAGGAGGATCAAAGTGTTTTGGTTACTGGTGGTGGTGCAAAAAANAGTTACTTGATTTCTCTTTTAAAAAAGCATACCAAAGCCAGAATTCATATTCCTGATCAAAAGCTTATTGATTTTAAAGAAGCATTAATTTTTGGCTTTTTGGGTGTATTGCGTTTAAGAAATGAAGAGAATTGTTTGGCTTCGGTNACAGGTTCTTCAATGGATCACAGCGCTGGAGTTATTTTTTATCCATCAAATGATAGGTAGGGTAAAGAATTTTAATATTTTTAAGCTTTAAACTTTAACTAATTTATGGAAACTATAATAATTGTTCTTTTTGTATTGGGATATCTTGCGATTACTTTGGAGCACAATCTCAAAGTAGATAAATTAATCCCTGCTTTAGCGATGATGGCTTTTATGTGGGCCATTATATCGTTAGCTCATTTGCCCGTTTTTGAGGTCAATGCAGAGCTGAAAGAATTGTCTCCTTCCCATATTGATGAAATCTTATTGCATCACTTAGGAAAGACAGCTGAGATTATTATTTTTCTTTTGGGAGCAATGACCATAGTCGAAATCATAGATTACTTTAATGGCTTCTTTACGATCAAAAATTTTATTAAAACAAGAAGTAAAAAAGGATTATTGTGGATTTTTGGAATTTTGGCCTTTATCCTTTCGGCAATTATTGATAACCTTACTGCAACTATAGTANTGATCACGATTTTACAAAAAGTAGTCCACGATCGTCAAACACGCTTGTGGTTTGCAGGACTTATAATAGTAGCTGCTAATGCTGGTGGAGCATGGTCNCCCATTGGTGATGTTACCACCACAATGTTATGGATAGGAGATAAGGTTACGACATTGAAGTTGATAAGTTATGTGTTGGTTCCTTCTATAGTTTGTTTAGTGTTACCAGTAGGGATTGCTTCATTTTTACCTGCATTTCAAGGAGAAATAAAAATGGCAGAAGACGATTCAAATATTCAAACACACAAACGCGGAGCTACTATGTTATATTTAGGGCTTTCAGCCATTGTTTTTGTCCCTGTTTTTAAAACGCTTACACACTTACCCCCTTATGTGGGTATGATGTTGTCTTTGGCAATTGTATCAACTTTTGCAGAGATTTTTAGTAAAGCTAAAATCAATATCACATCTATCGACGCTGAAAGTGACGCACATCAAACTGCGAGTCCTCTACATCGGTCATTGTCTAAAATTGAGTTACCTAGTATTTTATTCTTCTTAGGAATTTTATTGGCTGTAGCAGCATTGGAATCACTGGGGATGTTATTTAATTTTGCTGAAGGATTAAACACAGCAATTCCAAATACCGATATTGTTATTGCTCTATTAGGAATAGGATCAGCGGTGATTGACAATGTTCCACTTGTGGCAGCAAGTATGGGAATGTTCTCAATGGGGACTGATGATCCAGTATGGCATTTAATTGCATATTCTGCTGGGACAGGAGGAAGTATGCTTATAATAGGTTCAGCAGCTGGAGTTGTAGCCATGGGAATGGAAAAAATTGACTTCTTCTGGTATTTCAAAAAGATAGCTTGGTTAGCCTTAGTCGGTTTCCTAGGAGGCTTTGGAACCTTTATTCTTCTTCGTGATTATGTTCTTTAGCGGTGTGCATGAAATTTTTTAGAAATAAAAGCGTTTTAGTATATACAGACTTCACTCACATATGATTTTCTTACAAGCACAAGATCCCTCGCCACTACAAACAGAGAAAACACTTTCTTTAATTGAGTTAATTCAAAATGGCGGTCTTGGTGGACAATTGATCATTGGACTTTTGTTTATTCTTCTTTTGATGGTCATTTATATTTATTTTGAACGTCTTTTCGCAATACGCTCAGCGGTTAAAGTCAGTCCTAATTTTATGCCTCAAATCCGTTCATTTGTTATGAATGGTAAAATTGATGGAGCTCAACAATTGTGTATTACTGAAAATGCACCAGTATCAAGATTGGTGTCTAAGGGGCTTTCACGAATTGGAAGACCATTAGAAGATATTAATACTGCAATAGAAAATGCGGGGCGATTGGAGGTATATCAGTTGGAAAAAAACATCAGTATACTGGCCACTATTTCTGGAGCTGCGCCCATGTTAGGTTTTCTTGGAACGGTAATAGGAATGATACTTTCCATTTTTGAAATATCAAATGCCGGTGGAAATATTGACATGCAATTGCTAGCCGATGGATTATATACCGCAATGACAACTACCGTTGCTGGTTTGATAGTGGGAATTCTAGGCTATATCACTTACAACCATTTAGTGGTTAAGACCAATAAAGCGGTTTATCAAATGGAGGCGACTAGCTTAGAGTTTTTAGACTTGCTTAACGAACCAGCTTAAGATGAAATTAAGAGGACGCAACCAGATACGACCTGAGTTCAATATGTCTTCAATGACGGATGTAGTGTTTCTCTTGTTGATTTTTTTTATGATCGCTTCCACCTTGGCTAAGCAATTGAATACCATAGAGGTGAAGCTGCCACAAGCTGAGGGTAAAACAGAGAACAGGAGCACAGTTGCAGTCACTATTACCAATGCAAATCAGTATTTTATAGATTCTGATAAAGTGACGAAGAGACGTTTAGAAAATCAATTGATTTCGATTTTATCTTCTATGGAAACTCCTTCAATTGTTTTGCGAACTGAGAAAAAAGTTGCAATTGATGAGGTTGTCTATGTTATGAATATAGCCAATAGAAATGGAATCAAAGTAGTTTTGGCCGTAGAGACTCCTCAATAGATGTCATGAAAATCTTAGAAACTCCACACAAAAAAAAGTCAGCGATACTCACAGCAATCTGTGCCGCCCTTATTCTACTATTATTTTTTGTGTTAGGGCTTACTTATTATGATCCTCCAATTAGTTATGGGATGGAAGTCAATTTTGGAACACTAGCACAGGGAAGTGGTGCTGTTCAGCCAGAGAGAGCTGTTGCTAGCCAACCAGAAGTGGTTCAGGAGAAGCAAGTGCAAGAGAAGCAGCAAGTGACTCCTCCTCCAGTTTCTACTCCTAAGAATACAGCAGATGTTCTTACAGAAAAAGAGTCTACTATTGCAGTTCCAGAAAAAAAACAGAAGGTAGAGCAAATTCAGCCTGAAAAAAAAACACCCGAGAAACCCGTAGAATCTCCTCCAGAAAAAATAATCCCTAAGGTTTCAGAAGCTACCAAGAGTGTGGTTTCTAATTTACTTAAAAACAAAAAGCAAGAGGGTAAACAGGCAGCTGGAGAAGGAGATGATTCCGTTCAAGGTGACAAGGGAAAGATCGAAGGAAATCCATACGCTTCTAGTTATTATAACACTGCAGGGCTAGGTGGACGTGGAAAAGGATATGGACTCAATGGAAGGAATCTTCAGTCCAATGGTAAGGTTGTTCAAGAATGCAACCAAGAAGGGACTGTAGTGGTTCGTATTTCGGTAAATAATCAAGGGAATGTAATTACTGCTGAACCCGGTGTAAAGGGGAGTACTAATACCCATCCATGCTTACTTGAGCCAGCAAGGCGGACTGCATTATTGCATAAATGGTATCCAGATAGTAATGCGCCAACTGAGCAAGTTGGTTTTGTTGTGATACAGTTTAAATTAGGGGAATAAAGGTGAGTAGCTATAAAGAAACTTTGGATTGGATGTTTTCAAAGTTACCTATGTATCAAAGAGTTGGAGNAGCTGCGTATCGTCCAGGTTTAGAAGCCATGAAAAAATTGGATGCATATCTAAATCATCCCCATGAAAAGTTTAAAAGCATTCATATAGGTGGAACTAATGGAAAAGGCTCCACGTCGCATATGCTCGCATCAGTTTTACAGGAAGCTGGCTATAAGACTGGACTCTANACATCTCCACATTTACTTGATTATAGAGAGCGAATAAAGATCAACGGAGCAATGATCCCTGAAGCAGAGGTTGTAGATTTTATTGAAAAACACAAACCTTATTTTGAAGAGCATAAGCTTTCTTTTTTTGAGATGACTGTAGGGATGGCGTTCTCTTTTTTTGAAAAAGAGAACGTGGATTTTGCTATCATTGAAGTAGGCTTGGGAGGACGTTTGGATGCTTCAAATATTATAAAACCCATTCTTTCTATAATCACGAATATAGGCTTGGACCACACTCAATTCTTGGGTACGACACGACCTGAAATAGCAACTGAAAAGGCGGGTATAATAAAAGAAGGTATCCCTGTAGTCATTGGTGAACAACACCCTGAAACAGAAGCTGTTTTTAGAAATAAGGCACTCAATATGAAAGCCCCTATTTTTTTTGTAAAGAATAATACTGTCCCACTTTATGAGAGTGATTTAAAGGGAAGTTATCAAAAGGCAAACCTTCAAACAACGGTTCTTGCAATACAACAGCTTAATGCTGGTGAAATTTCAGAAGAGGTATTGAAAAATGGCTTATCCAAAGTGGTCAAAAATACTCATCTAATGGGTCGATGGCAGACACTCTCTGAGCAGCCCAAGATTATTGCGGATGTGGGCCATAACAAAGAAGGATTAGAGTATATCGCTGCACAGTTAAAAAATACAACCTATGATAGACTTCATCTTGTAATGGGTTTTGTAAAAGGTAGAGCAATAGAAGAATTAATAGCATTGTTTCCAGCAGAGGCTAACTTTTACATTAGCACCCCCAATTTAGAGCGAGGATATCCCGTAAAAGACCTCAAGGAAGTAATTAATGAAAGAGAAAATACGACAACATTTTTTGATACGATTCCCATTGCTTTTGAATCCGCAAAAGTAGTAGCTACACCTAAAGATTTGATTTTTGTCTGTGGGAGTACATTTGTCGTGGCTGAAATTCTAGCCCATCTGAAAGAAAACAAAATCAATTTGTAAAAATTAAAACTTAATACTTTGGAATTTGCGTTTTAATTTTATCTTTGCCATCCCAACGGGAGATAAATTATTATCAAGTTAGGGCGCTTAGCTCAGTTGGTTCAGAGCACTTGGTTTACACCCAAGGGGTCAGGGGTTCGAATCCCTTAGCGCCCACCACTTCAACCTCACTTTTTAAGTGAGGTTTTTTTANTATCTAATACTAAATTCCTGAGTTTTTTAAGGCAATTTGAATAGGTCTTCAACCTTNCATTCAATTGTTTTAGCAATTTTTAATGCTAAAACAGTAGAAGGAATATAGATGCCATTTTCTATGGCATTTATGCTTTTTCTCGATACCTCAGCATTAACAGATAATTCTTGTTGGGTGAAGCCAGCCGATTTTCGGAGCTCTTCAAGGTTGTTTAATAGTTTTTTATGATGTTTGCCCAAGATTATTTTTTTTCAAATTCTTCAACGGCATTGGTAAGCTCTTTTCCAGTGTTTGGATAAAGGTATCCAGCGATTAAAGTTCCAATACCAATTGCGGTTACAAGAAATCCAACTCCTTCTAAGATATTNCCAAAGGCCATAAAGCCAAGAAGGTAGAGGCCGATTCCCACAAATATTGTGATGACACCATTTCTTCGGTAATCAATTGGTTCTTTTTTTCTGTCGTCGAAAATTCTTAAAAGTTCTTCCAGTTTTTCAGGATTTTCTAATTGTTTGGAAATTTCAAGGATTGTTTCTCTTTTGCCTTTGCCCTCATAATAGAGCCATATAAATACTGAAACAGGGATAATAACTCCTACTAGCATTCCGAAAATTGGGATAATAATATTTTGATCCATAAGTTTATATTTGGTTAAATGTAACGCAAACTTAACATTTTTTTGAGAAGTAAACGTTACATCAGTGGTGTTTTTTAACTTTTTTTCAATTTTATTTTAGATAGCGAAGAAACGTTGCCTGTAAATTTTAATATTTTTTTAGCATTTCAGCATGTAACTTTTGAAGGCTTAAAATGTCTATTATGTAGATTGGTTTATTGTTATCCTATCCACTTTACGTGTTCATTTTGATAATTTTTTGATTTTAGTTAAATAATTCAGATTAAGAAAAGTGGATAGGTTTTTTTCTTCCTACGTAAATACTTTTATCAGTCTAGAAGAATTCTCTTTTAATTTTATACTTTAGAAAAAAATCCATCTATGTCTAAAATTGGAATTACAGATCGTTTTGCGCTTATAATGGTAGTGTTATTCTACCTCACTACGGTTGCTATAGGTGTTTTTTATCATCCCAGATCAGTTAAAAGTGAGCTAACTTCAAAAGTTGAGCAAAAGATGTTAAATCATATTGTGCTCATAAAGTTTAAGNCAGATATTACTGCTACAGACCTACAGTTGATTTCTGATGGGGGATATAGCCTTCAACAGATAGAAGGAGTAGTAGATTTGAATTTCACAGAAAATGTATCTCCAGAGGGATTGACACAGGGATTTACTCATAGTTTGACGATGAAATTTGCAAAAGCAGAAGATCGAGATAGCATTTATCTACCTCACCCTATTCATCAGAAATTCGTAAAATTATTTGTACCCTTTACTGAATCGGTATTGGTGTATGATTTTTGGGATTAAATTTAGTTCCCAATTAGTTTTTGAATCTTTTCAGACTCTTCTTTAGCAAGCTCTGCGTCCACTAGGATACGTCCACTGTGCTCATCCATAATGATTTTGTTACGTGAAGCAATCTCTAATTGTATTTGTGGAGGGATAGTGAAGTAAGACCCCCCAGAGGCACCACGTTCAACAGCAACAATAGCCAGACCGTTTTTAACACTTCCACGAATACGTTTATATGCGTTTACAAGGCGCTCTTCGATTAGTTTCTCAAATTCGTCAGATTTCTTTTGAAGAAGATCTTCTTCTTTTTGAGTCTCTTTTAAAATTGCATCCAATTCACCATTTTTAGCTTTTAAGTGGGCTTTACGCTCATCAAGTTTCTCATTGATAGTATAAAGAACCTCTTGTTTTTGTTCTATGCGCGCTTTGAATTCTTTAATTTTCTTTTCAGCTAATTGACTTTCAAGATCTTGAAATTCTTGTTCTTTAACGATGGAGTTGTACTCTCNGTTGTTACGAACATTCTTTAACTTCTCCTCGTATTTTTTTAAAAGCTCTTTAGCAGTCTCAATGGTTTGCTTTTGCTCGGTAATTCCATGTTCATTTTCCTGAACCTCAGCTTTTACTTTATCAAGCTTAGTGACCAAACCTGCAATTTCATTTTCTAAATCTTCAACCTCTAGCGGTAATTCTCCTCTAAGATTTTTTATTTCATCTATGCGTGAATCAATAAGTTGCAAATCATAAAGTGCTCTTAACTTATTTTCTACTGAGATTTCTTTTTTTTTGGCCATAGCTAGTAATAATTAACTGGATTGGTTTTTGTACTTGATAAAACGATTGCAAAATTAGGCATTTTTTTGCTAAGAAAATCAAATATCAAATTTTTGGTGAATTGTTCACTTTCATAATGTCCAACATCGACTAAAAAAAGGGTTTTCTCACCCATATAGAATTGGTGGTATTTTAAGTCTGCAGTTATAAAAGCATCCGCACCTTGTTGCTTTGCATTTTCAATTGCAAAACTACCCGAACCACCAAGAACAGCAACTTTTTGTATCTTCTTGGTCAGTATTGGACTGTGTCGAATCAATGCCGTATTGAGTGTTTTTTTTACATAGCTTAAAAAGTCATTTGGATTCATGACTTCTTCTAGAATTCCTATCCTTCCCATTCCTAATTCTGAATTGGGATTGTCTAAGTTGAAAATTTCAAAAGCTACAGTCTCATAGGGATGGGAGTGTTGAAGTGCGTTTTGAATGGCTAGATTAAGATGGGATTCAAAAACAACTTCAATATGAATTTCTTTGACAATTGTTTTTTCATTTGACTGTCCCGTAAAAGGGGTGCTATTTTCATTTCCACGAAATCGACCTATTCCCTCAGAGGTAAAACTGCATTCGCTGTAGTTGCCAATTGACCCAGCACCCGCATTGTGAAGTGCTTCCAGGACAGTGTCTTGATGCGTGACGGGTACATAAGTACTCAGTTTTTTTAAGCTTTCTTTTTTTGGAATTAAAACTTTTGTTTTTGTTAATCCTAAACGTTTGCACAAAATATCATTAACACCTTCAGGGTGATTGTCTAATCGTGTATGAAGCGCTACGATACAAATATTATTTTGAATGGCTTTTATAACGACACGTTCAACATAGTTTTTCCCTGTTATTTTTTTTAAACCCGAAAATACAATGGGATGAAAACAAACAATGAGGTTACATTTGTTTTCAATCGCTTCCTCTACAACTTTTTCTGTACAATCTAAACTGACCAGGACCCCTTTACATTCTTCTTTGTCATTTCCAATCAAGAGTCCAACATTGTCAAAGTCTTCGGCATAGGCCTTTGGTGCCCATTCATCAAGGAGTTCAATAATTTTTTTAATGATCATAACGGTCAGGAATTATCACAAATATAATATTTATCTTCATGGGCATGAAAATCATTAAGGGCTTGTTGTTTCCATTTGCTATCATTTATGGTCTAATTGTTATGATTAGAAATACATTATTTGATTCTGGCATTCTTAAAGAGCATCAAATCTTAAAGCCAAGTATTGGAGTAGGGAATCTTTCTTCAGGTGGAACGGGCAAGTCAGTTGTGGTTGATTATCTCATTTGTCTCTTAAAAGAAAAGTATTCTTTAGTAGTTCTTAGTAGAGGGTATAAACGAAATACAAAAGGTGTGGTAGTGGGTTCTCATGAAAGTAACGCTGCCTCACTGGGAGATGAGCCCTTTCAGTTTATGAAAAAACATCCTGAAATTTCTGTTGTTGTGGCTGAAAAAAGGGTGCTGGGTATTCAAAAGATAGATAAGATTGCAAAAAAGGATTCAGTGATTTTATTGGATGATGTGATGCAACATCGTTATGTTAAACCCAGTTTAATGATTTTAACATCAACCTTTGAAACCCCATATTTTTCAGATCAAATTCTCCCCGTAGGAAGTTTGAGAGAATCGAAAAAAGGAAGTAAACGAGCCGATATCATTTTAATAACAAAATGTCCGGAGAATATGAAGCAAGAACAAATCCATTTTTTTAAGGAAAAACTTTCTTTGGAGAAGCACCAACAATTATTTTTCACTTCAATTGGCTATAGTACTCACATCCAAAATACATCTAAAAGTGTATTACTTAAAAAATTTTCAAATCCTTTCTTATTGATCACTGGAATTGCTGAACCTAAGCCTTTAGTGGTCTTTTTAAATGAAAAGCAATTGATTTTTGAACACTTATCCTATCCAGATCATCACAATTTTAATTCTTCTGATATTGCTCACATTCAAAAACGAAGAGGAGATAAAATGATACTCACCACAGAAAAAGATTACACAAGATTGTCTCCTTTAATTGAAGACGAAAATGT
>JGI26086J50260_1000813_pt1 | contig 19347 bp, 18 predicted proteins | sample SaaInl3SG_22_DNA_FD_50260 | JGI IMG/M metagenome (IMG submission 50260)
AAGTTGACCAACAAGCAGCTCCGGGCGGAACTGGAGGCGGAAAAAGCCACGGCGGAAGCCGAACGCCTGAAAGACGCGATGGAGGAAAAAGAGCGAAACCTCAACACGCAGTTCGACGCCCTCAACACCGCGCGTGTACGGAGCACCAAACTGACGCAATTCGTCGACCGTTTCGAATCAGGCAAGCCCAACAAGGCCTTGCTCGAGGAGATCAAAACCTACCTCGCGAAAGAAAAGGCGCGCCAAGAAGAACAGGCAAAACGAGGCACCTCCAAGTCCAAATCCTCGGGCAAGCGACGCCCCAACCACCAGTCCGACAACATCGCCGTGGGCTCGTTGGTGCGGTTGCGGACAGGCCAAGAACGCGGCGACGTCATCGAAGTCAAGGGGGACATGGTCACCGTGATGTTTGGCGCTTTCAAGACCAAGGTGAAGCGAAACCAGCTGACCTGGCTCCGCTGATCGTTCCACAAAGCACGTCGTGCTTACTGCACAACCACCTTGCGGGTGGCGCTCTGGCCCTGGGTCGTGGTCACCGTCACGTAGCGAATGCCACTCCCCCACGCTGACAAGTCGAGTTGGCCGTCAAACCGGGCACCCGCCTCCTCACCAAGGGGCCGGCCCAATGCGTCAAACCACTGCACACGCACCACCTGAAATCCCTCGGGGCAGACCACAGACACCTGGCCCACCGTCGGGTTGGGCATCACCGCAAGGCCCGACAAGAAGCGCTCTTCGACGGCCGTCGCTTCACACGCCCCAAAGACGTCGCACGTGACGTTGCCGTCCTCATCGGTAGCGCGGTAGCTGCCGTCCATGACTTCTTCTCCCGATTCAATGGGGTCGAGAAACGCCTTCAAACGCATCGACACGGGAATCGGATTGGCCCCGTCCCAGTGGTAGCTGAGTTTGCCGTAGTAGTCGGGCGAGTTGGGGCTGTCGCAGAACGACGCTCCCCCACTCAGGGTGCCGACGATGCGGTGGTTTTCCTCAAAAATGGGCGACCCCGAAGAACCTCCTTCCGTCACCCCGTGGCTGGTCTCCGTGGACACCCATGTCACCCGCCAATGCGCCCCAAGGGCATACACGTTGCTGTTGATCAGGGGATTCGAATAGGACGAAATCTTCTTGCGGTCTCCTGACGGGTGGTGAATGCCAACTCCGTTGTGGCCGTTGAATCCGGTCGCATCCCACCCTGCGAAGTAGGGCTCCCAACTGTCCAAAATCGGGTCTTCCACCTCAACGAGGAGAAAATCGCTGCCGTCGATTTGGCCGTTGGGCATGTCGTCGCTGTCGGTCAAGTGAATCACACCCGTTCGCGTGTGCGAATTGATGGATGACGTCCCACCGCAATCGTAGTATTCGTAGTTGAACTGGACCTTGAAGAAGGGCCAATCGTCCTCCTCCGCGTCGTTGGCGCAGTGGAAGGAACTCAACATCAGTTGGCGGCAATCCTGAGCCGTGTTGTTGATCATGGATCCCGAGCACAAGAAAATCCCACCGCCTTGGGTGATCCGAAGCTTCACCACGGCGTCCTTTTCGCATTCCCAGCTGTCGCCTTCCGGGCAATTCACGTCCACCTGGCAAGCGTCAGACCCGCCCCGCTCTTCGGCAGATGTCCACGGCGCCGGAAACCGTTGGTGGCGGGCGAAAAAACCCACGCCGCAGATCCCCAAGGCCGCGGGCTCGATGTTGCCCAAGGGCACCTCGTAGCGCATGACAAGGGCATCTCCAGGAACTTCGTTGTTCGTCCAGCGGCGGTGATCGTTGTTTTCGAACGACGTGACAGGGCCTTCGACCCAAGTCTCGGCATAACGCCCTTCCGGCGTCTCGAACCACACCTGCGCGCCACCTGGAAGGTGGAAGTCATCGAAGTAAAGGCAGGTGCCCAACGCACCCGGAGCAACGACTTCCAAACTCCACACTTCGCTTGAGGCTGTGACTTGACGGGAAGCCACCTCAAAAAAGTCCACCGCTGTGGGCAACACGAAGCCCACCATCTCGCGGCCCGTCTCCTCGGACTGCACAACCATTTCTGCCTGTGCCTTTCCCAAATCGGGCGTTTCCACGCTCCACACTGCCTGCCCCCATGCACTTGCACTCGTCGCCAACACGGACACAACCAACGCCAAACGCCACGAATGCCAAAAACCCTGAATCGTCGTTCCAATCATGTCCCTAAGTTACCGCCAACTCCCCTCTGCTTCCCTTAAATTCACGCACCCATGACCATTCGAACTGTTCTTCTTCCGTTGTTTTTTGGTGGTTCCTTGATGCTCAGCCCCTTGGGAGGTCTGTCGCAAGAGGACATGAGTCCTCAAGAAGCAGCCCAAAAATTCGGCACCCTCATGCGCTACATCGGCCAGCTTTACGTCGACAGCGTGAATGTGGAAGATTTGACCGAACGAGCCATTGTCAAAATGCTGGAAGATTTGGACCCCCACTCGGTCTACTTCTCGCCGGAAGAATTGAAAGACGCCGACGAGCCCCTCAATGGAAATTTCGAAGGGATCGGCGTCCAATTCAACATTTTCAAAGACACCATCATGGTGGTGTCCCCCATCAGCGGAGGGCCTTCGGAGAGGCTTGGGATTCGTGCAGGAGATCGCATCGTGGAAGTGGATGGCGAAAACGCCGCAGGCATTGGCATCACGAACCGCGACGTCATGAAGTTGCTGAAAGGCCCCAAGGGTACGGTCGTGCAAGTCGGCATCAAGCGCGAGGGCGTCAAGGAGCTCCTCACCTTCGACATCACCCGAGACAACATCCCCATCTACAGCATCGACGCGGTGCACATGGTGGACGACAAGATTGGCTACATCAAAGTGAGCCGGTTCGCCAAAACCACCATGGACGAATTCCGTGAGGCCATTGCCGAACTCCAAGCCCAGGGCATGAAGGACCTCATCCTGGATTTGCAAGGAAACGGCGGCGGGATGCTCCGCACGGCCATCGACATGTCCGACGAAGTTCTCAGTGGCGACAAACTCATCGTCTACACGGAGGGCCGGGCGTTTGAGCGGGAGGACACGTTTGCGCAATACAAAGGCCTCTTCGAAAAAGGGCGCTTGGTGGTGCTCATCGATGAAGCCTCCGCGAGCGCAAGCGAAATCGTGTCAGGCGCCGTGCAGGATTGGGATCGTGGCCTTGTGATGGGGCGACGCAGTTTTGGCAAAGGCCTCGTGCAACGTCCCATGCGGTTGCCTGACGGAAGCGCCGTGCGCCTGACCGTTCAGAAATACTACACCCCTTCCGGTCGTTGCATCCAAAAGCCCTATGACGACGGTGTGGAAGCCTACCGCAAGGAAAAGTTTGAGCGCTACGGACGCGGCGAGTTCATGAGCCTCGACAGTTTGGAGTTGCCCGACAGCCTGATGTACAAAACCCGGCTGCTCGAACGTGAAGTGTACGGCGGGGGCGGCATTCTTCCGGACATCTTTGTGCCCCTCGACACGTCCCTCAGCTCGGAAACGTTCTCCCGCATCCTGCGCAAAGGATTGTGCAGCCGCTATGCTTTGACCCAAGTCGATGCGGACCGTTCAGCCTGGGAAACACGGCACGACTCTGAAGATGATTTTGTCCAAAACATGCGGTTCTCCGACGATGAAATTTTGGCCTTCAAGGCCTACGTCTCAGAGGAAGGGGTAGACATCGACGAGGAAGAATGGACGCGTTCCCGCCCTGCCATCGAATTGCGCTTGAAAGCCTTTTACGGCCGCAACGTCTACAACAGCAGAACCTTTTACCGTGTCATTGGCGGTTTGAACGAAGCCCTTGAAGAAGCGATTCGCGTTTTGAACGATGGAACGTTCAATGCTGCCAACCTTGCGCACCGCACATTTTGACACGAATCCTACTTTTGCAAGAAACAATTCAATATACAACCATGCGTTTTTCCATCACTACATTGACATTGGCCACGTTGTTGGCCGGTTTCACAGCGTGCAACGACGGAGGATCTGACGTNACTGCAAAAGCCATCGAAGGCGAAGCGGCTGCCGAAACCCCTGTCAACGCCAAGCCCGAGAAGTTTGACCCTGCCCAGACCCAAGCGGAAGCTCCAGCTGGCCCGACCACCGCAATGGTGTTTGACAGCTACGAGCACGACTTTGGCACCATGGACGAAGGTGACGCCGTCACGCACGTGTTCAAGTTCACGAACACGGGAAGCGAGCCGCTCATCCTCGACAAGTGCAAAGGATCTTGCGGCTGCACCGTGCCCCAGTGCCCCAAGGAACCCATCGCTCCAGGTGCCAGCGGCGAAATCGAGGTGAAGTTCAACTCGAAAGGCAAGAAGAACAGCCAGACCAAAACGGTCACCATCAACGCCAACACCGACCCAGGACAAACCATCCTGAAGATCAAGGCGTTCGTGAATCCTGCGGAGACGAATTGATTCGAGCTCCTCGAACAACAAAAAAAGGCACCTTTCAAGGTGCCTTTTTTGTTGTGCTCCTCTCGAGCAACGGATCTCCGGCCACGGAGACGAACCCTATTGAAGCAGCACGTCGATGTCTTGAGCCAGTTCGTGGTCCTTGCGCGTCACCACCCCACCCATGTCGTGGGTGTGCAGTTCGATCCGAACGTAACTGAAGGTATTCACCATGGTAGGGTGATGGCCGTGAGATTCGGCCAAGAATGCCACCCTCGTCATGAAGGTGAAGGCCTCTTGAAAGTCCTTGAAGCGAAACTCGCGCACGAGTCGATTGTCACGTTCTTGCCACATGTCCAGCAGTATTTGCAGGGCCAATGTACAGGAAAAGGCGTGGACATGCCACGCCTTTTGCGAAAGCCGCGTTGGACTCGAGATTACAACATGCCCCCCTCCGACGACTCGTCGTTGCCCGATGACGTGTCCGCTGAAGGCGTCTCGGTGGCTCCCGTCTCGACAAACATCAAGAGCTCGCGCATCTTTTCCGCTTGGCGGATGTGTCCGCTGCGCTCGTAGCCGTAGGCCACGTTGCCGATCAAACGACGAACAATGTCGAGGCTTCCGCAAGGACCGCAATTCTTCTCGTCTACGGGAAGCTCGAGGTGGCTCAAAAATTCACTGACTTCAGCCTTGTTGATGACGGTGCCTTGGCTGAACGGATTGATGTAGAACAACACCCCACCCGGCGCCTGGTTGTCCGGCTGCTCCGTTTCATGGTGAATGTGATGCTCGTCGCAATAACACAGAATAAAGTGGTTGGGCAGATTCACGCCGTGAATTGGCAATTCCAAATCCTGCGCCAAACTCAGATACAAAATGCCAAGGCCCAGAGGGTTCCCCCGCTTTTCATCGATGACTTCCCCCAGCAGAGCCTGCGCAGGGTCGGGCTGGCCGCTCTTGGCGTTGGTGAATCCCTCGACGTCATAAAGGATGTGGTTCAGGATGCGCACTTGCTCAAGCGCCGTCAACTCTTCGTTGAGTTCAAGCCAAACGTTTCGCTTGAGTTTTTCATACTTGACGCGAAGTGCGTCCATGTCCAACATTGGATCAGCGGCCTTGTGCACCCACAACGCCCCCTCAAGCGCGCTTTCTGCACCTGAGTCAAACCAATCTCGCAAACCTTGGTGCACGTAATTTCCGTGAAGGCCGTCCACCAACTCATCCATACGCCGTTCGTGCTCGGCACAGTGGGCGTGGGATTCGCGCGATTCAAGTAGTGCTGGAAGCACAGCTGCGCCTTTGGCGAGGAGCTGTTCACGCACGTGCTGGTAGACCCCTTCGTCAGGGTCGTCCAGCAATTGAATGAGGGCTTGGATTTCGTTAGGTTGCATGACGCTTGCAGATTGTTAGGGTGCAGTCGATTCCAAAACTACCCGCCACCCTCGTGCTTTCTCGGAACGGCCCCATCCAGTTTTCACAGCCTTTGTGTTAATGGCATCACAATCCCTTGCAGCTACGAAGTTTATCTTCGGGAGGTGAGTCCTTCTTTTTCCTCCTCGCCCCGTCCCGTCGTCACTGACCGCATGCGCCTGACGTACGCATTGTGGTTCACGATGGCCTTCCTGCTGTCCATTTGGGCTGTGTATGTGATGAACGAAACCCTCGACTTGGGATGGAGAAAACATGGCATCCATCCACGCAAGTTGGAAGGCCTCACTGGCATCTTGACCTACCCATTCCTCCATGGCGACTGGGGCCACCTCTGGAACAACACCATGAGTTTTTTCACCCTCAATGGATTCCTCTTTTATTTCTACAGGTCCATTGCGCTGAGGGTTTGGCTCTGGCTTTTCTTCCTCAGTGGCTTCATGCTTTGGGGTCTTGCTGTCGATGGCAACCACATCGGAGCGAGCGGCATCATCTACGGATTGGCTGCCTTTCTCTTCACCAGTGGCGTCATCCGCGAAAACCGACTGTTGCTGCGCGTGAGTCTCGCTGTGGCGTTCTTGTATGGAGGAATCGTCTGGTGGATGTTGCCCATCGACGACCACGTGAGCTGGGAAGGCCACCTGAGCGGGGCCGTTGTAGGGACTCTACTCGCCCTTACCTACCGACGTCAAGGCCCCAAAGACCAGACCTACCAATTTGAGAAGGACGACCCCAACGCCCCTCTTCCGGAATGGTGGATGGCCGCTCATCCGAATCATCCGGACACCTTAGCACAACGCGCCAACGAGGCCGCAGCTTCGACTGAAGTGAGCGAGGACGGTCCACAGGGAAGCACCAGCACCCCACCCCCCACATTCAGTTCACCAACGTCAAGTTGATCAGGTGTTGAGCATCACGGGCATGACGAGCATCAGCACGTCTTCGCCGGGCTCTTCTGGCTCACTCGGGCGAATGATGCCAGCGCGGTTGGGTGCACTCAACTCAAGGTTGACCTCTTCCGCGCTAAGGTTGTTCAGCATGTCGACGAGGAATTTGCTGTTGAAGCCTATCTCCATGTCCTCCCCGTGGTAGCTGCAAGCGAGGTGTTCCATGGCCTCGTTGGCGAAATCCAAATCCTCAGCACTTACTGTCAATTCGCTTCCCGCGATGCGCAACCGCACCTGATGCGTGGTCTTGTTTGCGAAGATGGCGGCTCGACGGATGGCCTGAAGGAACAGGTTTCGGTTGATTGTCATCCGGTTGGGATTGTCCTTGGGGATGACGGCTTCGTAGTTGGGGTACTTGCCCTCGATCAGGCGGCACAAAATGGTGACGTCATCAAACGTGAAGCACGCGTTGCTGTCCGTGAACGAGATGTTGACGGCTTCTGCTGCTGCTGCCGCATTTTTCAGAAGCGTCAAAGGCTTCTTTGGCACAATGAATGACGCCGTTTCAGGGGCAGAAGCATCGGTACGGGCATACCTCACCAAACGGTGTGCATCCGTCGCCACAAAACGCACGTTGTCGGCGTAGAGCTCGAAGAAAATGCCACTCATGACTGGNCGCAAATCGTCGCTTCCCGCAGCAAACAGCGTGCGGTTGATCGCCGACACGAGCGTGTTCGCCGCCATGTCCACTCCAGAGGCACCTTCCAAAGCAGGCGCTTGGGGAAATTCGTCCGCATTCGCGCCAGTCAATTTGTATTTGCCCGCATCGCTNGTGAGCTCGACTGCGTGCGTCGCGGCATCGACTTTGACGGTCAGGGGNATGTCCGGGAAGGCCTTCAAGATGTCGAGCAACATGCGCGCGGGAACGGCGATGGCTCCGGTGTCGTCCGTTCGGACTTCCATCTTCGAAGACATCGTGGTCTCCAAATCTGAGGCGGTCATCACCAACTCGCCGGGGGCCAGTTCAAACAAGAAGTGGTCGAGAATGGGCAACGTGTTGCTGTTGCTCAGGACGCCGCTGAGGGTTTGGAGTTGGCGAAGAAGCTGGTTGCTCGAGACAATGAACTGCATCTTGATTCAGATTTAGGGATTACGAAGATGCCAAGGAATCCCTGCTTGGAGGACCGCCAAAACGCTCGATTTATCCACACTTCATCCCCAAATGGAGTCAAGCGCGAGCCACCTTCCCCAACGCTGCGATGACGGACGCCACAGAAAGCTCCCAACCGCATCGAAAATGGCCTTCCGGACATCGTTTTCGGCCGTGCATCCCGCAAGGCCGGCATGCCAATTCTGCGGCCGACTCCACCACGATGTGATCCGTTGCCAGAGGCCCAAAGCCAAAGCGCGGAACCGTGCTTGTAAACAGGGCTACAGTAGGCGTGTTCGTGGCTGATGCCACGTGCAGTGGCGCGCTGTCGTTGGCCACCACCGCGCGCGCCATCTCCACGGCTGCCACCATGCCCAGCAGCGACACCGACCCTGCCGCATTCGTCACGTGACCTCGCCCCTCGGCNAGGCGCGCGCACAAGGCGTGCTCGACGGGCGACCCCATCAACACCACACGCGAAGACGTCTCGTCCAAGAATTTCGCAAACTGCCCCTCGGGCCACGCCTTGGTCGCCCACTGTGATCCTGGCATCACCAGAACGGCGCCTTCCGCTCCAGCGGCTCTCGCCTCGTCGCGATGCATGTCCCCAGGATACAGCCTCGGCTCTCCTTGCGGCGAGCCTTCCAGGCACGTGGCAATCAATTCGAGGTGGCGGCCAACCTCGTGCGTGCCGTCCCCCCACCGATGGGGAATGCGGTGCGTGAAACGCCAAGCCAAAGGGTTGTTGGCGTATCCCGCACGCACAGGTGCCATGCTCAACGCCGTCAAAATTCCTGAAGAAGCATGGCGATGCAAGTTCACCACGACGTCGTACCTGGCACGTCTGACCTCCCGCACCAACATGCGCCAATCCTTGCCTTTGACTCGCGGACGCTTGTCCCAAGCCAACACCCGACCAAGCCAAGGATGGCCCACAAAAAGCTGGTCCATGGGCTTGCGGACAAGCAATTCGATGTGATCCTCGGGATGCGCAACGTGCCATGCTTCCAAGGCTGCAGTCGCGAGAACCACATCGCCGAGGAACGCCGTTTGGATGAAAAGGACCTTGCGAGACATGTGCGGAAGTTACACTGCCACGTCGTGCTGCCGCAACGCTTCCGTCAACGACGTCTTGCGATCCGTGCTTTCCTTCCGCTCTCCGATGATCAAGGCACAAGGAACCTGAAACGTTCCTGCTGGAAACCCCTTCGGGCGCGTTCCCGGAATCACCACGGCCCGAGGAGGCACAGCCCCTCGGGTTTCGACAGGCTCAGGCCCGCGGACGTCGAGAATTGGGGTGCTCGCTGTCAACACCACGTTGGCCCCCAACACCGCCTCTTTGCCAACGCGGACCCCTTCCACCACAATGCACCTCGACCCCACAAAAGCCCCGTCCTCCACAATGACAGGTGCTGCTTGGAGGGGCTCAAGGACTCCACCAATGCCCACTCCGCCGCTGAGGTGTACGTCTGCGCCAATTTGGGCGCAAGACCCCACCGTGGCCCACGTGTCCACCATGGTCCTTTCCCCGACGTAAGCACCGAGGTTGACGTAGGACGGCATCAAGATGCAATCCCTGGCCACGAAGGCCCCGTATCGAACCACCGCATGAGGCACCACCCTCACCCCAGCCTCGGCGTACCCGCGCTTGAGCGGCATCTTGTCGTGAAATTCAAAAGGCCCCACTTCCATGGTTTGCATGGTTTGGATGGGGAAATTGAGCAACACCGCTTGCTTGATCCACTCGTTCACCTGCCATTCATCTCCTTCCAGGGGCTCTGCCACGCGAAGTGAACCCTCATCCAACCCCTTCATCACCGCTGCAACGGCTTGCCGGGTTTTTTCCAAGGCCAGCAAGGAGCGGTCGTTCCAGGCAGCTTCGACCTGCTCACGAAGGGTGTTCTCATTCATGCCGCGAAGTTAGCACGGCGTGGTGCTGTACCTTGCCCCCATGGGAAGACTCCTTGGATTGGACGTAGGAGGACGCCGAACGGGACTGGCCACGACGGATGACCTCCACATGATCTGCTCCCCTCTCAGCACGGTGGACACCAGAGAGCTTGTGGCTGAAATCCAGCGGCTTCATGCGGCCTCTCCACTCGAAGGAATCGTCGTCGGACGTCCTCACCTCATGGTTGGCGGATCCGACGACAGCACGCCACACATCGACCGCGTTGTGGACTCTTTGTCCAAAGCCTTTCCCGGCATGCCTGTTCACTTTGTGGACGAAGGCTTCACCTCGCAAGAAGCCTCATCCATTCAACTGCGAGCCGGCATGAAACAATCCAAACGACGCGAAAAGGGAAGCCTTGACGCGATTGCGGCGAGCCTCATCCTGCAGCGTCACCTCGACGCCCAAGCCTACAAATAGGGGCCCTCGTGGCCGCTCGGTGTTCTCTTGGTTCGCTTAGGAACCCTTGAACACCTCCACTGTCTTCTTTTCCAGCACCAGGTCCGTAAATCGTCCTTCATAGCGCGTGGCTCGAACGATGTGGTTGTCCACCCAGTGGTAATTCCCTCCACGGGGTTTGCCCATGAGCATCCCGTGGTATTTAAATCCATGGCGATTCAACCAAGCTTCAGTCACCTCCCGATGATCCTCGGTACGCGACGTGAAAAAGGTGATGATGTGCCCTTCGTCATGCCACCTGTTCAGCGTCTCCAAAGCATCGGGAAACGGTTCGCACGTCGACATCCGTTCCGGCTCTTCGTTGGGAACATCTTCGGTGATGGTGCCGTCAATGTCAATCAGGTAGTTCTTCACGCCATCCTGAAGTTGAGGAGAAGCGTTGTGGCCCTGTGCGTCTTGGGCGGGCTGAAGGGAGTGGTTTGTGGATGCCATGAGGCGGGCAAAAATATTGGCCGCTTCAATGCCATCCTAATCTCACGGCGACGTCTTTCCTTCGGGGGGGGGCAAAAAGCCAAACCCGAGCCTCGAGTCCCGCTTCCTCGTCCAACCACGACTCTGACCAACGACTTGCTTCCTCGCAGGATCCCGCCAGGACGTGCCAATTCGCCCACCGGTCTTGAGGCGTCCCGCGTCGCATCAAGCTCTCACACGCGCGCCGTGCTTGCCCCCATTCTTCCGCCCGTTGCCCCTTCAAGGCGCGGCGCACTTTTTTGAGCCACTGGGCCCAAGCCTTTTGGACGCTCGCGTCAAACGCCCCCGCCGCACCACTCGCCCCAGGCACCGACACCGAAGACCATGCCTCCACGCGCGACATCCAATGGGCCAATTCCGAATGCATCCTTTTCAATTCCGGCTCATGTTCGCCCAACCAACGATCGAGAACCCAGCGGTCCCATGCTTCATCGTGCATCCACCCCTCTGCCAAACTCCACCCCACCGCCACCACTTCTGTGGACATGACGACGCCATGATCGCGCAGGCGAAGCGCAGGAAACGGCACTCCATGCCGTTCAAATGCCTTCGGCAATTGATGCCAGTAATTCCATTCTCCAGGCCCGAGCACCACCGCCAGGCTGTGCAGGAGCACTTCTTGATACAAGGGTCGCAACAACACCCCTGGGCTGCATTCTGCCGCATGGATCTCGGCCCACGTCCCCCACCCCTCAACGGGCTCCTCCACTTCCCACGTCCCCGCCTTCCATGCTCCTGAAGGCCCTTTCGGAACCACACCAACGCGTCCCTGCACCTCGTTCGTCCAAAACACGTTGTTCTCTCGAACCAAGGCAGGACCGTTGAGGTGAGGTGTACCCTTCAGGGATGCATGCACCCCCTCTCCTGAAAATTCTGCCGCCCACAAATCGGAGCCAAACACCTTCAATTTGGGATCCACGGCGTCGAGAACAAGCAACCCCTCCTTGCCGTACCATCGGTGAAGCCAGCGGCGAAACACCCCGGAAAGGGATTCGCCTGCTGTTTCGGCAGACTCGACATCGTTAAGCAAGCGCTCCACCTCCTCTTCGGGTGCGCCGTCCGTCGCCCAACTCTTCAGGAATGCATCCAAACCGTTCAGCGATCGCGCCCCAACCGGCAGTGGCAGGTCGGGCTGGTCTGGCGACCACGTGTGGTCACGCTCCAACCCCGCTACGGTGGCCACCTCCTTCCAATCGTGATCTTCAGACGCCATCCAAAACACCGGCACGACGGGCCGACCTGACCTCTTGGACAACAGCCTAGCCACGCGCAGGGTAGAGAGGATTTTGTGATGCAGGAATGCCGGGCCTCCACCGAGAACGAGTTGATGCCCCACGGTGACCGCTCGACAACGGGATTCCTCCAACGAACTCAACGACTCTGGAGGGGCAAGTCCAGCCATCTCATACTGCCGCTGCAAGGCCTCTCGAACCGCATTTCTGGAAGGACTGGGCCAATCCCCTTCGAATTCTGGGGCCTTTGACCATCCCTGCCAACTTCCGCCAACACCGTCATGCAACGGNGAGGGCCAATGCGACAGGCCCATCCAGCACCAGCGTGAGGGAAGCATCACCGAATCACGTTCACCCAGCCTTTCCATTCGCTCTGATCAGCAATGGGAATCTGGGTTGTCAACCGCCATCCGAACACCCCTGGGGCACATGGCGTTCCATCACGTCGGGTGCCATCCCAAACGTCATGCGCACCTTCCGCCACCTCGGCTTCCCAAACCACATGTCCCCAGCGATCGAAAACGACCAAAGACCCCACGACGCTCTCAGGAAGAGCCCAAGTCCATTGGTCGTTCATCAGGTCGCCATCTGGAGTGAAGGCGCTTGGGATAAAGGCGCCCTCCGGAATCGGTGTTCCTGGCGTTCCCCGATCGGGCCGTTCCTCGGACATGAGGTCCGCAGCGACCTCCTCGATGGCAAAGTCATCCAAGAAATAGTATGCCATGGTGCGTTCATCTCCTTCTTCACGACTCAAGCGAATCTCTTCGGACTCGAACAAACCAAACGTGAAATGGGTGAATTCATCTGAAGCGGTGAACACGAATGCGATTTGACGCCAATAACGGTCGTACAGCGTTTCGTGAATTCGGAATTGAGGGCTTTTGGTCAGCTGCTCATGCCCTTGCTGCGCAGGTGGAGAAGTCGTCAACACCACGCCAAGCCCTCCCACTCCAATGCCTGCCGGAACCCAATCGTGAACGCGACCCGAGGTGATGGCAAACGACATTTTGTAACGTTGCCCTTCCGTCAGAGGCTGTGCAAAACTACCCGTGAGGTACTCGTGACGCGGATTGACTTCGTCCGTGTACGCAACAAGTCCAACGACAGCTCGACCGGAAAACGCGTCGACCTTGGCCAGCGGCGTTTGAGGCAAATCACCTCCATTTGCACCCTGTTCGTGGTAATAGTCCGGCATCGCCACGTCGCTGCCACCGTTGGCCCAACCGTTCACCAGCCCCAATTGACCCGAAGCATCGGGCAAGGCGGAAAACGACTCAAAACCACTGTTGATGATCTGTGCCTGACCCCACGTCACTCCCGTGCAGACCCAACCCGCCAAAGCGGCAGAAAGCACAAGCACAGTGCGCTGGGAAGAACAACGTTGGATCGAGGTCATGCCGCAAAGTACAACAAAGCACGCCAACGAAAGGTGCGCCATCAAGCAAGCCTATCTTCTTGTCGGTGAGGCCATCAAGGCCAACGTCACGCCCCAGTACGCCCCAGGAACCCAAGCCACAGACGCACGCAATTGACTCGAGGATCGTCTCGCTCCAGGAGACGATCCCACGTCCATCACCCCACCCAATTCTGCGCGAAACCGGCCTTCAAACCGCTTCACCTTCTCGAAGGTGCTTGTCGCCTGGATATTCGGCCAATCACTCGGAGACGACGGCGAACGCAAGATCCAACCTTGAGGTTGAAATGCCGTTGCAGAAATGGCCACGCGAGGCCACCATCCCCAGACGTTTCGACCTTCCCAACAGAGTCCCATCCTCACGGCATGCCCTGGGGACAAGGGAGCCATCAAGGTGTCGCGTTCGTAGGCCAAACTGTCCGGGGTCAGCACCACCTGGCGCACAGGCGAAGAAGCTCCCCTGTCGACAGACTCAATCCATCCTTTGACATCCGGCGACACCTCTCCTTCGGCCAGCGCCCACGGCTGAAAATACCTCAACAACAGGCCAAAACGACCGCGACCAGAAGGCAGTTCTTGTTGGTGTTCTAAACACATCATTGGGCGGTTTGCAGGCAACCCCAAAGTCGACAAATCTGAGCCCCTTGCAGGCCGGCCAACATGCACGTCCCACCCCACCCCAAACCACCAATCGTCACCTTGAAAAAGGGACGTTCCCTGAGTGGTGTCCACGTCGACTTCGGCGAGGTAGGTCACTCGGCTGCCATCCACCACGACAGAATCCCTGGTCGCATGCGACGCAAAGCCCACACTGGCAAACACCAGGCACCACCACAACGCAAACCCGCGCCTCAGCACAGGCAGGTTGAAATTCGTTCGAGTTGATGATGTCCTCCACATGACCTGGAGGCGTGAAGTTACTGCTTCACCTCCAGGGTTGCAGGCCTGCGCTCCAGCCGTGGCTGTGCGGAATCGTGCTGCAAATCCAACTGACCTTCGCTCGATGCTTCAAGCATGGATGCTGCACGACCACTCATGACCTCCATCGGCTGCATTCGCGCTGGAGATTCCATCGCGACATCCGATTCTGGGGAAACAACGGGCACCTCCTTCTGCAGCTCCGCCTCATGCGACGGAGGCATGACCACCTCGGCCTGAGTTTGGTCTTCCTCGAGCGCTGTCACGGGTGAAGCGGGCTGAACGACCACGGGAACCTCTTGTTGCGGCGAAACGACCACTGGGGCTTCAGGCTCACCTCCAAGGGCGGCCCACACCAGCGCACTTCCGACCAGAGCCGCAGCCACCCATTTCACGGCAGCACCACCAACACTCTCGGCTGACGTCGCATCCAGAGCCTTCATCACCTTCGACTCGAGGTCCGCAGGTGCGGCGACTTCAGCGGCGAGCATCGCCTCACGAACTTGCATTTCTGCAGCGGTCCACGGCGTCTCACCTTGCTCAAGAGGAGGCATGTTTTCCAAAGGGGATTTCATCGTCAAGTCCGGTCGTTAGGTGGTGATGGTGCGTTGCACTCGTCCTGAAAACGAACGTGGCCGGAAATGGTTGCTCGAAAGGCAAACTTTTTTCATGCCTCATCTGAATGGGGCAACCCTGGTTGGGGCTGGGCTCTCCGGGCCATGTTCAACAAAAACCCCTGCAGCTGCTTGCGACCACGGGAAAGCTGGCTTTTGGACGTGTTGATGTCCACGCCAAGCATCTCGGCGATTTCCTTGTGAGAGTAGCCGTCCACAAGGTAAAGTTGCACCACCGTGCGGTAGCCTTTGGGGAGGGCGGACATGGCGGATTGAATCTCTTCCATGGTGAAATCCGCCTTTTTTGACGCGGCCAAATCAAGAGGCGTCGCCAAGGTTTCTGTCACGTCCTCGTGGTAGCGGTGCTTGAGGTTCCGGCGGTAATGCGTGATGGCCGTGTTGACGGTGATGCGTCGCACCCACCCTTCGAAGCTGTTGAATTCGGTGAACTTCGCGAGGTGGCGAAACACCTTCACCCAGCTTTCTTGGGCAATGTCTGCGGCTTCATCCCGGCTGTCGGTGTAGCGAAGCGCCGTGGAGAAAACTTTGGACGCGAAACGGCTGTAGAGTGCAGCTTGGGCACTCCTCTCTTCCGCCTTGCAGCGCTCCAGAAGCTCTTTCAATTCTTGATCCATCGCTCGCTTCAGGAAAAGGTCAGTCGAATTCTGACGCCTCCATGCCTAACCAAGACAACGTTGCACCCGCAAAAAGTTGCATCAGGTCGCTTTCAGGCATGTTCATGCCCTCCATGAATTTCCCAAATTCAAGATCGCCCAGCGGGAAAGGATAGTCCGTCCCCATGCAGATGCGCTCCGCCCCTTGCATTTCTAGAATGAACTTGAGCAGGCGCTCGTCGTGGGTGATGCTGTCGACCCAAAACTTGCCCAGGTACGTGTCTGGTGACTTGGGGTTGTCGACCGCCACGAGGTCGGGGCGGCAGGCATGGCCGTGTTTGATGCGTCCGAGCGTCGGAAGAAATGAGCCTCCGGCGTGGGAGTACATGACCCGCAAGCCCGGGTACTTGTCCAGCACTCCGGCAAAAATCATCGAGCACGCCGCGCGGCTCGTTTCGGCGGGCATGCCCACAAGCCACGGCAACCAGTAACGTTCCATGTCCGACTTGCCCATCATGTCCCACGGGTGGATGAACAGGGCCATGCCCAAACGCTCGCACGCCTCGTAGAACGGGAAAAACCGAGCGTCCCCGAGGTTGAGGCCGTTGACGTTCGAGCCGATTTGGACGCCCCGATGCCCCGCCGCCGCCGCCTCTTCTAGAACCTGGATGGCGAGGTCGGGATCTTGCATGGGGACAGAACAAAGCCCCACGTAATGCCGCGGATGTTTTTGAACGGTGGCGGCGATGTCGTCGTTGAGGAAGCGTGCCAAATCGGCGGCATCTTCGGATTTGGCCCAGTAGGAGAACATCACCGGAATGGTGCTCACCACTTGGACTTGGACGCCCGACCGGCCGTATTCTTCGATCCGCTCCTCGGCATCCCAGCAGTTGGACGCGATTTCGCGGAAGAAGGCGTCGTCACGCATCATGTTGGCGAAGCCTGGCCGGCTGACCTCGAGGTGGATGAACCCTCCGTAGCCGAATTTCTCGGACCACTTGGGCATGACTCGGGGCAAAATGTGGGTGTGGCTGTCGATCTTGAGCATGGCGTGTTCGTTGCGCGCGGCGTCGCCAAGATAACGGAAGTGCTTCCCTCCTTCCTGCCCAACTTGTCCACACTGGCCTGAACCTCTTGACCCTCAACGCTTCGTGACGCGTCGCAAATCCAACCGGTTGACCGGATGAATCTGCCAGCCGTCGACACGGTTGGACAAAATGTGGGTGACTTGGTCGTGAAAGAGAGGAAGGACGGGCATGTCGACGTGGACGGTGCTGTCCAGTTTACGGTACGCCGCACGACGCGCCTGCTCGTCGTCGGCCAGGGCAAGCGCCTCGGCAAAGCCCAGCTCGTACTCTGGGTTGCGGTAATGCGAATAGTTGGGGCCACCGGGGGCGAAGTTGGCCTCCACGAAAAGCCCCAGGAAGTTCTCCGCGTCCGCATGATCCGCCAACCAAGACTTGTAGAACATGGNCGTTTCACCCTGGGCCACGCGCTCTCGATGCACCGAAGCGGGCACAACATCGACCTTCACGTCCAGGCCNAGCTGCGCCCAATCGTNCTGGAAGGCAGCGCACATGTCCACGTAGTCCGACGTCGTGCTCAACGCGATTTCCCCCACCCCTTCGCCAGACGGGTAGCCTGCTTCGGTCAAAAGTTGGCGGGCCGCTTCAAGGTCGTGGCGCACCTCCATGGGGTGGGTGCGGCCAAGCATCGAAGGCGGTACGAAATGGTCCGTCGGCGTGACGGAGTTCCGACGCAGGTGCCGCGCGAGGCCTTCCCGGTCGAGGGCCAGGCTCATCGCCCTGCGAACCCGAGCGTCGCGCAACGCTTCCGGCGTGCTCACTCCGTCCAACACCACCCCCACGTAGTCGGTCTTCAAAAACGGCACGTGTTCGTGGCGAAGGTTTGATTGGTAGGCCTCACGCAACGCCCCGTTTTCATCGAGCAACGTCTCCATGTACGCCGGATGCAAGCCACTGATGAAGTCGTACCGACCTTGAGTCAATCCGAGGAATTCGGCACCCATGTCCTGCACCACATCCACGTGGACGGCTTCGAGGTACGGCAGTCTCCGGCCTTGTTCGTCCGTCTCCCAATATGCCTCGTTGCGGTGAAGCACCAGCCCGGCATCGGGCATCCACCATGCCAATTTGAATGGCCCTGAACCAACAGGTTCCTTCCGAAGTTCGTGTCCGTCGCGGCTCGCAGCATCGGCGTCCATCACGCTCCCGTAGGCCGTCGTCAACAGGCCGAGAAACGGCGGGTAGGCTTTGGTGAGTCGGATGTCCACGGTCCGGTCGTCGACGGCGACGATGCCGCCCTCAGCCACCGCATCCAAAATCCACCCTCCCGACGAAATGACGTTGGGGTCACGCAGGCGCTCAAGCGAGTAGACGACGTCCTCAGCTCGGACCGAATCGCCTGTGGTGAACGCAACCCCTCCTCGGAGCGTGAAGCGGTAGGTCAAGCTCGAATCTTGGTAGATCCACGACTCCGCGAGGCAGGGTGCAACCTCGAGTTCCGGGGTGAGCTCCACCAGCCCATCGTAGAGTTGATCGACGACCCACATGTGCTCGAGGCTTCGAGCCGCAGCGGGGTCAAGGCTGGTGATGGACGCGCTTTCGTTGTAGCGAAACACGCGAGGATCATCGAGCGACGTACCTTCCGAACATCCGGCGAAGGCCAACGTCGCAAGGACGGTGAATGCAGCCCAAGCGAACCTCGATGTTTTGGGATTGTTTGACACGTGAGGCCAAGGTACGCGGGGTACTTTTGCGACCCGCTTTCTGACATGACATCACATCCACAATTTCTCTTGCGTTTCCAACACCTTTGGCTCGTGTCAATGCTGTGGTTGATCGCAGGTGCAGGCCTCGCCCAAACCTTCACCGTCAGCGGACGCGTCACGGACGCCGCGACGGGCGAATACATCCTTGGGGCAAACGTCCTGGACGTGTCCCAAGGAAAAGGTGCATCGACGAACATCTACGGATTTTTCAGCCTGACCCTTCCCTCCCGTCCGACCGAATTGCGGTGCACGTTCATCGGCTACGCGCCGGTGTCGAAGTCGTTCGACGGCGCGTCTGATTCGGAGTGGAGCGTCGAACTCGCACCGCAATCGGTCGAAGTCGACGCGGTGGAAGTCGTGGGCACGGCAGGTCAAAACACCGAAAGCACCGACCTCGGCAAGGCTGAAGTGTCCATGGCGACCATCCAACGGTTGCCCGCACTGATGGGNGAAGTGGACGTACTCAAGGCCATCCAAATGTTGCCCGGAATTCAGTCCGCCGGCGAAGGGAACAGCGGGTACTACGTGCGCGGCGGCGGTCCCGACCAGAACCTCTTGCTGTTGGACAATGCCGCGATCTACAACGCGAGCCACTTGTTTGGGTTCTTCAGCGTCTTCAACGCCGACGCGATTTCCTCGGTCGAGGTCTACAAGGGCAGCATGCCCGCGCGGTTTGGCGGACGGGTGTCGAGCGTTCTGGACTTGGGGTTGAAGGAAGGCAACCGAAAGGAATTCAAAGGCAGCGGCGGCGTCGGGTTGATCAGCTCGCGTTTGACGCTCGAAGGGCCGGTGATTGAGGGGGTGTCCAGCTTCATGGTGTCGGGGCGGCGGACGTACATCGACGTCCTGACGCGTCCGTACGTCGAAACCACGCAGGCCGCGGGATCGGGCTATTTTTTCTACGACCTCAACGCCAAATACAACCACCGCTTTTCCGACCGCGACGAGGTGTTTGTGTCGAGCTACTTTGGTCGCGACGTGTTCAGCTTCAACAGCGCCGACGCGGGTTTCGGCGCGTCCATTCCTTGGGGCAACGCCATGGTTTC
>JGI26086J50260_1000815_pt1 | contig 19343 bp, 15 predicted proteins | sample SaaInl3SG_22_DNA_FD_50260 | JGI IMG/M metagenome (IMG submission 50260)
TCGGTGCTGTGTGGGTCCGAGGGCACTCTGGCATTTATTACTGAAGCGAAGATTAATCTGGAACTCCTTCCCACCGAAGTGAGCTTGGTCGCAGTACAGTATGGATCCTTTATGGATGCTCTTCTGGACGCACAAGAACTGATGACCCACGGTGCCACCTCGATCGAGACCGTGGATTCCAAAGTGCTCAATTTGGCGATGAATGATTTTGTTTGGGACAGCGTCTCGGCGTACTTCCCGAGTGGATCTCAGACCCTGCAAGGGATCAATTTGGTGGAATTCACCGATTTTGATGCCGAAGCGCTGGCAACCAAGGTGGAGCGCTTCAGTCAGCATTTGCATGCTGTCGCTGCAAGCGGTGGTCGCTCGTTCGCACACACAATTGCCCGCGGGCGAAGCCAAGTGAATCAGATTTGGGCGATGCGGAAACGCGCTGTAGGCCTCTTGGGTGGCGTCAAGAGTGCAAAGAAGCCTGTCGCCTTCGTCGAGGACACGTGTGTGCCCCCAGAAAACTTGGCCGCATTTATCGGTGAGTTTCGTGAGGTATTGGATGCACATTCGCTAGATTACGGCATGTTTGGTCACGTCGATGCGGGCGTATTGCATGTTCGGCCCGCGCTGGATCTTAAAGACCCAGACTCACTGCCGATGATCCGTACCATTACTGATCAAGTTGTTGAGCTAACGAAAAAGTATCATGGCCTGTTGTGGGGTGAGCACGGCAAAGGTGTGCGCTCGGAGTATGCCCCCCTCTTCTTCGGTGAGCTTTATCCTGCGATTTGTTCCGTAAAGGCGCTATTTGATCCGGAGAACCGACTGAATCCAGGCAAGATCGCAGGCCCAACACCGGATACCGCGTTGTTGAGAATTGATGAGGTTCCTTTGCGTGGAACGCGAGATCGGCGTATCGCGTCAGAACTCGTGCAACAGGCCAGCACAGCATTGGTATGTAATGGCAACGGTGCTTGCCATAACTACGATCCCGACGACCGGATGTGTCCTAGTTGGAAGGCAACACGCGACCGCCGACACAGCCCGAAGGGACGTGCTGGGCTGATGCGTGAGTGGGTCACGCGCTTATCAGACGCTGGTGTCACTACGCTGCCAACGCCGTCAATTGGCGCTGAATTGGCAGGCTATCCGATGAAAATGTATCGGACCTTGCGCATGAAATCAGGCCGCTATGATTTCAGTCACGAGGTCTATGAAGCGATGAGTGGTTGCTTGGCGTGCAAGTCTTGCACCGGCCAGTGTCCTATTAAGGTGAGCGTACCAACTTTCCGCAGTCAATTTTTGAGTGCCTATTACAGTCGTTACGCACGGCCTGTGAAGGACTGGATTGTTGGGACGCTCGAGTACGTGCTCCCGTTCGCAGCTCAAGTGCCCGCGCTTTACAACGCAGTGGTGCGCTCATCGCTGGGTGCATCGGTATTTAAGTACTTGGGATTGGTGGATTCGCCAACGCTTTCTGGCATTGATCCACACCGCGCTATTGCGGACGCGGGCTTCCGCGTGGCCTCACTGACCGAACTCGAGGAGATGTCGCAGTCGGATCCTGGGAGGTTCGCCCGTCAAGTGGTGGTGGTTCAGGACGCCTTTACCAGTTACTTCGAAACACAGGTAGTTTTGGATTTATTCCATGTGTTGCATCGTCTCGGCTTCGAACCCTCGTTGATGCCTTTTAGCGCCAATGGCAAGCCGCTTCATGTGCATGGGTTTCTCAGTTGGTTCAAACTCTTGGCAACGAAAAATGCTGCTCGGCTGAATCGTTTGGCGGAATTACAAGTGCCATTGGTGGGTGTGGATCCGTCGATGACTTTGACCTACCGTTCTGAATATCAGGAAGCAGGAATTGAGACGCCGGACGTATTGTTGATGCAAGATTTCCTCGCGACTCGATTGCTTCCTGGCGCGGTGCCAACCGTGTTGCCGGTGAAAAAGTATCGATTGTTTGCCCACTGCACCGAAGCCACCAACGCCAAAGAATCCCTGCAGCCATGGCAGACAATATTTGCACTTGCTGGGCATCAGTTGAGCATTGAGTCGGTCGGTTGTTGCGGAATGGCGGGAACCTTCGGCCATGAGCGCGATAATCTGGCATTGTCGAAGACGATCTACACCCAAAGCTGGGCCCCTAAGGTGGATGCGCAAGATACGGACCGCGGAGAGATTTTGGCTACTGGGTATTCGTGCCGTTCTCAGGTGAAGCGGTTCTCAGATCAGGCGATTAAACATCCGATTTCGGCACTACGTGAAGTGCTGGGCGACGCCTGAGGTTAACCGCTGGCCGGAGTCCTGCTCGGCTTCCAGTGAGACGCGCAAAGGCGCTCGGCTTACTGGGTATGTATGCACTGCGTTCCTTTTTAGCCCGTAAGCAGTAGACCGCACCAATGGGCCATTCGCGTCGCGCCATGACGTGTTCAATGCGTTTAAATAGTTTGCGGATGCTTTTTCTGATTACGGGCAGACTGTAAACCGCGTGGCGGCTGACTTCAGGAACGAGATTGAGTAAACGACACCAATCCTCGACCTGTGCGCTGCGCATGAAGCGCGCTTGCCAAGGAATCACTCCCTCGAACCGTGTGGCCGCGAGACGGCGTAATCCCCAGCTTGAGTTGGGGTTGAAGCCGAACACCAAAAGACGCCCCCCAGGACGCAATACACGCTCTGCCTCACGCAGTACCTGATGTGGATGCTCGCTCAAGTCAAGGCTGTGTTGTAACAGTAATATGTCCACCGAATCGGATGGAAACGGTAATAGATGATCTTCTGAGAGAATCAAAGGGCAGTGTCTCTGGGTAGGCAATTCCCCACCGAACACTACATGAAANCGGATCGGTGCCAATGANTCAGCAATTAAGGGGAAGCCTGCGGTACCACCAACTTGCACCACAATCTGTCCAAACAGGCGACGCAACTCACGACGCGCAAGACGCCGTTCTTCAACCTGAACTCGGTGACCCAACCGACCGGATACCCACCGATCCCAGGCTCTTTGACGCTGGTCGTAACCCAGTCTAAACACGCTCTGTACCGCCATCACTTCATGGTACCATTAGACCATTACGCATCAAGACATGAGAAGGAAAGTGCATGGGAATGCTGTCAGGGAAGCGCGCGCTGATCGTGGGCGTCGCCAGTAAGTTGTCGATCGCCTATGGTATTGCTGAGGCAATGCACCGCGAAGGGTGTGAGCTCGCGTTCACCTATCAAAATGAGAAGCTCAAAGAGCGCGTGATTGGCTTTGCCGCTGGCTGGGGTACGCCTGAGTCCCGCTGTTTCCCTTGTGATGTCGGCGACGACAGCGAAATTGATGCCGTATTTACAGGCCTCGCTTCGCAGTGGGATGGTCTTGACATCGTCGTGCATGCGGTCGGATTTGCGCCGGGTGATCAATTGAGCGGCAGCTTCGTGGACGTCACAACCCGTGAAGGCTTCCGGATCGCACATGACATTTCCAGCTACAGTTTGGTGGCATTGGCCAAGGCTGCGCAGCCGATGTTAGATGGACGTCAGGGTAGTATTATCACCCTCTCTTATCTCGGCGCTGTACAAACCATGCCGAACTACAATGTCATGGGATTGGCTAAGGCCTCTCTTGAGGCAGGTGTCCGATTCTTGGCCACGTCGATGGGCCCTAAAGGGCATCGCGTGAATGCAATTTCTGCGGGTCCGATCCGTACCTTGGCTGCCAGTGGCATCAANGATTTCCGGTCAATGCTGCAATACAATGCGTCTCGTACGCCGATGCGTCGGAACACCACGATCGAAGAAGTCGGCAACACTGCGGCCTTTCTCGCATCAGATTTGGCTGCTGGCATTACTGGACAAACCATCTACGTTGACAATGGCTTCAATATTACGGCCATGGCGGACTCGGATAACGCATGACGCTCAGTATTGATCGCGTACACGCATTTCAGGATAACTACATCTGGATGATCTCCAATGGTTCTGCGTGTTANGCCGTAGATCCAGGNGATGCTGCGCCTGTGATGGAGTATCTGCAGCAAACAGCACAACAGCTGGTTGGTATCCTCGTGACTCACTGGCACGGCGATCATCAAGGTGGTGTTCAAGAATTGCGCCAGTATGCGCCTGGAATTCCGGTGATCGGCTCCGGAAAAACATTGGCCTGCGATTCACAGCCTGTTGCTGAAGGTGATGTTATCGACGTTTTCGGTGCGCAGTTCGAGGTGCTTGCTGTTCCCGGGCATACGCTGGACCACGTGGCCTTTGTCAGTACTTCCGAGCAGTTCGAGACGCCAGTGGCGTTTACTGGTGACACACTGTTTGTTGCAGGATGCGGTCGTCTGTTTGAGGGGTCGGCCGCACAGATGCATGAAAGTCTGGCGAAGATCAATCGGTATCCGGCCACAACTCAGATTTATTGTGCGCATGAGTACACGCTAAACAACTTACGATTTGCAGTCACAGTCGAGTCTGACAACCCCGCAGTGGTTGCACGTTTGTCAGCGGTTGAAGCTCTGCGGGCGCGAGATGAAGCAACAGTTCCTAGCACGCTCCAACTAGAGCGTGAAACCAATCCATTTTTGCGCGCACAATCTCCACATGAGCTTGCATCGCGTCGTCAACTTAAAGATCAGTTTTGATGTTCCGAATTTCGTTTGTATTGTGTTCTCTGGCGGCTTTATCAGGTTGTCAAACCGTCCAAGAGACGGGTTCTTCCTCGCCCTACGCTGAAACCACATTGAGTGAAACAGATGTAGGTTTAGATGAATCGGCGTTGTATGACCCACTGGCTATTGTGGGTGAGTTGGGAGAGGCCGAAGACAGCCCTCGCCTTCAGCCGGGTCATTCGGACTCGAGTCCAGCTGTACTGTCGGAAACGGAATTGACTAGCTTCGATCGCAGCATCTGGGGTGAGATCTCAAGGCAATTTGCCTTGCCTCAGATCCGAGACAGTAAATACGCGGAATTACATCGTAAACGGTTGACGCACGCCGATGGATTTTTTTCCGAATTCTTAGCAAAATCAGAAGTTTATCTCCCATATGTGTGGCAAGAAGTACAGCGGCGTGGGCTGCCTGCTGAAATCGCCTTATTGCCTTACGTGGAATCCGCCTACTCGCCTTGGGCCGTCTCTCCAATGGGTGCCGTGGGAATGTGGCAGATCATGCCTGGAACGGCCCGTGTCTTAGATTTGGATCTTGGCCAAACTTGTGATCAACGTCGTGACATCGTGCATTCCACTCGGGCTGCACTCGATTATTTGCAACAGATGCATGCAAAATTTGACGACTGGTTACTGGCAATCGCTGCTTACAACGCGGGGCCTGGTCGTATTGATCGGGCGATCCGAGAAAATAAACGGGCCGGAAAGCCAACTGATTTTTGGTCACTGCGGTTGCCAAGAGAGACCCGCCGCTATGTCCCGCGCCTACTGGTTACACGGGACCTGATTTTAGATGCCAAGTCGAACAATATCGCGTTACCGAACATTTCCTCTGACATTGGGTTCAAAACTGTGTCACTTGAGGCACCCATGGAGGTGTCTTTGGTGCAAGAGCTGAGTGGTCTGCCTTTAGCTGATATCCGCAAATACAATCCCTGTATCCGTTCCTGGATTACACCAGCGCAGACACCTTATCAATTGGTTCTGCCCGCCAGTCATGTGCAGAGCTTCGCNACTAAACTAGTGAGTGTGTCAGTACGTGACTATGTCCGTACCCGACCCTACAAGGTACAGACAGGTGATACGCTGAGTGAAATCGCTGCCCGAACGGGTGCTTCAGTCACTGAGTTGATGATGCTTAATGGGATGCAAAATGCACGTATTGTTGCGGGGCGTACGATTAGAGTGCCTAGCACGAGCGAAAACATCACGCGGCAACTGGCTCGGATGGAGCTTGGTAATGCATACGGGGAGACAATGCGCTATCGCGTTAGAGCTGGAGATTCNCTGTGGAAGATTGCGCAACGTTTTCGAACTACAGTGACCGCAATCCGGAAGCTCAACAGTACGTCGAACTTAATTCGACCCGGAGAGTACCTAACAGTCCCTGTAAATTAACGGGCCCGCTCTGCCAAATATGCATCAATCATTCCACGTGAAATGGATGCATGCGGCGGCAGTTTGGGCAAGGCATCGATGTGGAACCATTGCGCATCGACAATCTCTACACCGTCGACAGCTATTTCGCCAGACTGCCAGTTCGCACGATAGCCAAGCATCAATGAGTGCTTGAATGGCCAACTCTGACTGCCTTGGAATACCAAATCTGAGATCTCCACCCCAACCTCCTCTCGGATCTCGCGGTGGCATGCGTGCTCAGCTGACTCACCGGCTTCGACGAATCCCGCAAGCGTTGAATACATCCCATCCACAAACCGAGGTGAGCGCGCCAGCAACAACTCATCACCTCGCGTAATCAACACAATGACACACGGTGACACCCTCGGATATGCAGGCAGTTGGCACTCCCGGCAAACACGTCCACGATCTGAGGAACTGGGCTCAGTAGGTGAGCCACAACGACCACAGAAACGATGTTCATCGAGAAAGTCCAGCAGTTGCATTGCAGCACTGACGGGAATGAAGGTCTGCGCATCAAGACCAATCAACACAGGTCGCAACGGTGAAAACTCAAATGCTGCCTCATTTTGATCCACTCGTACCGCGAAATACGTGGTTTGATTTTGTGTTCCGATCAGGATCTGCGGAAGCTCACCAAGGCGTGGATCATCGGTAGCCAATAACAACGGCGCTCCGGATGCGCCAACAGCGATATCTCGTGCTGTAGAGCCGACAATTACACGTGACTCCTTCCCAGTGTGTTCTCCAGGGAACCAGTGCAATCCTTGATGGTCACCGAGCCAGGTCGTCATTGTGCTGCCTTGTCCCAAAGTGGCGTCTGTTGCTGACGCATCACATCCAAAAGACGCTGGTGATTTTCAGATTCAGAATCCGACGCACGACGTACGATCGGTTGCCGAGTACCCGTCTCGAGGCGCTGCACGGACTCAAATCGCGTGCTGCCCGTCGATGCGTCGTTGGTTCCGAACATGTGCGATTGTTCTCGCGTCATCGCGAGATACACGTGCGTCAGAAGCTCGGCATCCAGCAACGCCCCATGTAGCTTCCGCTCCGATGCGTCTACTTTGTAATCACGACACAGTGCATCCAATGAATTCCGCTTACCTGGCCGTTTCTCTCGTGCCATGGCAAGTGTGTCAACAGCCACACCACCCAGCATCAGCTCCTGCATCGATGGAGCACTGGGAATACGGCTCAATTCCGCCTGTAAAAATCCAACATCAAAGCTCGCATTATGTGCAATCAACTCAGCCCCGCGCACGAACTCGATGAATTCATCGGCAATCCCTGCAAAGTTTGCCTTGTCGGCCAAAAACTCTGGAGTGATCCCATGGACTGCAACCGCTTCCGGATCAATATCGCGCTCTGGATTGATGTACACGTGAAAGGTCCGATTGGTGAGGCGACGATTCACCATCTCAACACAACCGATCTCAATGACACGATGTCCCTGGGCTGGATCGAGCCCGGTTGTTTCTGTGTCTAAGATGATCTGACGCATGCTTCGACTCCTTGGTTGGCGAGAGCATCTGCCTGCTCATTTCCGGGATGTCCGGCGTGACCTTTAACCCAATGCCATTGCACCCTGTGCTGAGCGCAGAGTAAATCAAGGCGCTCCCAGAGATCTTGATTGGCTACCGGCTTTTTTGCTGCCGTTTTCCAGCCATTTTTTTTCCAATTGGCCAGCCACCGCGTAATGCCGTCCTTGACGTACACGGAATCAGTGTAGAGATCGACTGTGCAATCGCGTTTGAGAGCTGACAATCCCTCGATAGCCGCAGTCAATTCCATACGATTATTGGTTGTCAGAGCTTCACCGCCATACAAGGTCTTCTCATGATCGCCGTAATGCAGCACTACACCCCAGCCACCTGGCCCGGGATTGCCCTTACACGCACCATCGGTGTACATCACCACGGCACAACTCACAGCCGTGTAAAATCCCGATCGGTTCGAGCCAGCATGTCTTCCATGCGATCCATCACGGCATCAGCACCCTCACGCCCAAGACGCGCCGCCAATGATTTCCGTTCGTGCCAATGCAAGCCGACAAGTTGATGTGAATGCATCCATTCAATCAAGACATCATCTGAGGTCGCAACTCGATCACACAGTCCCTTTTTAAGCGCATCGGAGCCGTAAAAAATCGAACCGTCAGCCACTTCGTCTAAATTCAATGTGGGTCTGCGCGCTCGGATCCATTCTTTGAACAACACATGTGTGTGCTCAAGATCTTCTTTAAACTTCCGTCGCCCTTCAGGTGTGTTCTCTCCTAACACTGTCAGGGTGCGTTTGTGTGCACCTGCCGTGTGTAATTCAACATCTACCTCTCGGCTTTTCAAAAACCGGTGCAGGTTTGGAACCTGTGCGACTACTCCGATCGATCCTAAGACCGCAAAAGGCGCTGCAACGATCTCATCAGCGCAGACGGCCATCATGTACCCGCCGCTCGCCGCGACCGTATCCACGCAAACGGTTAATGGGATACCGGCATCACGTAACCGCGACAGCTGTGAACTGGCCAAGCCGTAGGTGTGCACCAGGCCACCTGGTGAGGTCAAACGCAATAGCACCTTGTCAGGCCTCGGTGTCATGGCAAGAATTGCGTTGATTTCTTGTCGCAGATTGGCTACCTGCGAGGCCTTCATATCGCCTTTGAATTCAAGTACAACAGCCACCGGCTTCTCGCTGATTTCTTCAACAGGATCGTTCGCCGCCTCGTCGCGTTTATGTGCCTTTTTCTTGAAGATCTCACCGAGCTTTGCAGAGCGGCTTCTCAGACGATGTATGACGCTCGGACGCGCATCAGACTGCATCTCGCGTACCGCACTCTCGATCTCTTCTCGCTGCTTTTTCAACCGATCAGAGAGGTTGGTGATGCGAATATGGCCTTTATGCTCAGTATCACCCTGTGAGGCTCGTGTAACTGCAACAATCACCAACACAATTGCGACAACGACGGTCAGAGTTTTCAGTAGGAACAGCCCATATGAGATCACCAAGTCGATCATGGGCGGCTCACCTCTGATTTAGCATTGATGCGCGACCAAAACTCAGCCGCTTCCTGTTGTACGCGTATGTCTTGCAGTGCTGACACCAATTCAGCTGAAGCAGACGTGTCCGTCTCAGGAAGGCGAATCGCATCGACGCGCGCGACGATCAGCGGTCTACCGGCCACTGCCTCACGTGCTGTTGATGGAGTCGACGTTGGTGCCGGCGCATTAAATGCTACGCGCAGCCAATCGGGGTTCACACGCTCGTTGCCATCACGTCCAATTTCGGAAAAATCAAACAGAGTCACCAGTGAGGTATCGAGATCGCTTGGTAAACCTGACTGAGCTGTTTGCCAATGTGCCTCAATACGCTCGATCAACTGGTTNGCTTGTTCAAACCGCGCCGTGTTTTCTAACTCTGATTNGATTTGGTCTCGGACCGCTTCGAGCGGTTGCTGTGTTGCTGGCTGATACTCTGCGATCCGGAATGTCATCCAAAGACCGGGCTCCACCTCAAACACTTCGGCGTTGAGATTGCTCTCGCGCAGAACTGGATCAAATGCGCGCCGCAACATNCCAGGACTGGCNAATAGTCCAGTGCCCTGTGTGCTGGTCACGAGATCCGATCGTTGAATTTCAACGCCATAGACTGTACGCAATTCTTCAAGTGACCCACTGAAAGCAATATTGGAGAACTCTTCAATGGAATTCCCCAGAAGCTGCGCGGCTTGCTGATCTTCAAGCGCCTCACGGATCGCGACGGCTCGGCGTTCAAATGGATCCACATTACGCGCCCGTGTCTCCAAGACCTCGATCAGGTGATAGCCAAATTGCGTCTCAACTGGCTCAGAGACCTGATTCAGAGACAGTCGTTCAAGCGCTGCTTCGAACTCAGGCACAAATGTCCCGACGGGGGCAAAACCAAGATCTCCACCTGCCTCACGACTGGCAATGTCGTCAGATTGCTCGCGAGCTAACACTTCAAATGGAGTTCCCGCATCAATTTGTGCTTTCAGGTCCGTGATGCGTTCCAGAGCACCCTCGCCCGCATTGATCAGAATATGTCGCGCTCTGCGCTCGGTTTCTTGTGCTGCCGCGGCTACCTCGGCGGCATAGGCTGCGCGCACTTCTTCCTCAGTGACTTCGACGTCGTCGCGGAAATCTTCAATGCTGAGCGTCACATACTCAAGGACCGCTGATTCAGAGCTTAAGTATGAGGCTTGATTTTGTGTGTAGGTGGATTCAATCGCATCCTCGGTGATCTGCACAGGGATCTGTGCGATTGCCTCATTGGTCAACACAGCCAATTGGCCAGAACGGAGTTGTCCTTGTAACCGCGTGAGACGCGCGGCTTCATTTGGTAACACCAACACGGACCCATCGATGGCTCCGCGCACCTGATAGTCCAGTAGATCGCGTTTGAGGCTCTCTCGGAATCCAAGACGCGACAATCCCATTTGTCCTAGCGTCTGATCATACAGCGCTGGATCAAAGCGGCCATCACGTTGAAATTGAGGCACATCGAGTATGATCTGATCTACCACACGCTCAGGAGCCCCGAAACCCAATTGCTCGGCAAAATCCAGAGCAACCGCCTCTTCTATCAGCGTCGCCAAAACACCCTGCCGTAGTCGACTTTCATCGATCAAGGCCGGATCTTGAACGACCTGCAACAATCTGCGGCGCTCTTGTTCAAGCCGCTCGACAAAGCGACTCTCTTTGATTTCGATCGCACCGACCTCGGCCACGACAGGATCTCCGTCACCTACGACGAAGAAATTCACCCCAGTCACAACGAATGTGACAGCGATGAGTCCAACAATAAATTTGGCAATAATGCCGGATGAGCGATCTCGAATATTTTGCAGCATGGGTTTTTTCGTTACTCAGATTCAAAAAAGGGGCCAGAGGCCCCTTTATACACGACGTGTGACCAAGAATCAGTTCACAGCGTCCTTTAATGCTTTACCTGCTTTAAAGCCAGGGACCTTCGCCGCCTTAATTTGGATCGTTGCACCTGTCTGTGGGTTCCGACCAGTGCGCGCAGCGCGCTCTTTCACTTGGAATGTACCAAAACCAACCAGAGACACGGTGTCGCCTTTTTTCAGGGCTCCAGTCACTGCTGACAATGTGGCATCCAAAGCTTTGCCAGCATCTGCTTTTGAGAGACCGGCTTCTGATGCGATCGCATCGATTAATTCTGATTTATTCACTATTTAGTACCCCTATCGGTTTTGTTACGTATTCGCACCCTTTTGTGTGGAATGGGTGTCCGTTTGCTAGCGCGTATTGTTTATACCAATCGCTCCTCAAAGAGACAACACATTAGTGCGGCCTCAGTGGGTTTTTTTCGCTGTCTTGTTCGCTTTCTGAACTTTTTCCGCCGTCTTGAACGACAAAAGGTTCAGGCATATACGACAACGCAATATCGAGGACCTGATCAATCCATTGCACAGGCTTTATTTCAAGCACCGCTTTCACATTATCTGGTATCTCTTTGAGATCAGGGATATTTTCTTCAGGAATAATCACTGTTTTAATCCCGCCCCGATGTGCAGCGAGCAGCTTTTCCTTCAGTCCACCGATCTGTAAAACCTGGCCTCTCAGAGTGATTTCACCAGTCATGGCCACATCTGCACGTACTGGTACATTTGCCAACACAGAAACCAGTGCGGTGCACATTCCAATCCCCGCACTTGGCCCGTCTTTCGGTGTTGCACCCTCTGGTACGTGGATATGTAGATCAGTTTTTTCATGGAAATTTGGGTCAATCCCAAGTGCCATAGCACGTGATCGAGCAACCGTCATCGCCGCTTGAATTGACTCCTGCATGACATCGCCAAGGGAACCAGTACGGATCTGCTTGCCCTTGCCCACCATGGCCACGGCCTCAATCGTCAATAACTCACCGCCGACACTGGTCCAGGCGAGCCCGGTGACTTGTCCGATGCGATCCTCTGCTTCTTTCAATCCGTAGCTGAATTTACGCACGCCTGCATATTCTTCGAGGCGTTCAGGCGACACAATAATGGTTTCAGGGCTTGATCCAATCTTTCGATACCCTGCCTCGATACGCTCTCGCACAACTTTACGGGATAGCTTAGCCACTTGGCGGTCGAGACCACGTACCCCGGCCTCCTTGGTGTAGTAGCGAATCAGATCGGTCAACGTTTGATCGGGTACTTGCAATTCTTTTGGACCCAATCCGTTGTTTTTAATTTGCTTTGGCACGAGATACTTGCGCGCGATGTTGAGCTTTTCGTCTTCGGTGTACCCGGGAATTCGAATGATCTCCATCCGATCCAACAGTGGTGCAGGCATGTTCATCGAATTCGATGTGCAGACAAACATGACCTCACTGAGGTCAAAATCTACTTCGAGATAGTGATCGTTAAACGTATGATTTTGTTCGGGATCTAGGACCTCTAGCAAGGCAGACGCGGGATCACCCCGGTGATCCATCCCCATCTTGTCAATTTCGTCTAACAAGAATAATGGATTCTTCACACCGGTCTTGGACAGCTTCTGGATGATCTTACCCGGCATCGAGCCAATATAGGTCCGACGGTGACCCCGAATCTCAGATTCATCGCGCACACCGCCCAGCGCCATGCGTACAAACTCTCGATTGGTTGCGCGGGCAATCGATTCACCCAGCGAGGTCTTGCCAACCCCTGGTGGACCAACCAAACAAAGTACCGGACTCTTTGATTTCTTCACTCGCATCTGTACCGCGAGGTATTCAAGAATCCGCTCTTTAACTTCCTCCAAGCCGTAGTGATCAGCCTCGAGGATCTCTCGGGCTTTGATCAGGTCATGTCGCACTTTCGACCGTTTTGTCCAAGGGCAACCAAGCACCCAGTCGAGATACGCTCGCACGACAGTGGCTTCTGCCGACATCGGAGACATCATCTTCAGCTTTTGCAGCTCGGCTTCAGCCTTTTCTTTGGCTTCCTTGGATAGCCCCGCTTCGTCAATCCGCGCTTGCAGCGCCTCGACCTCATTCGGGGTTTCGTCAAGGTCGTTCATTTCTTTCTGAATGGCTTTCATTTGCTCATTCAGGTAGTACTCCCGCTGACTCTTCTCCATCTGCTCTTTGACCCGACCGCGGATCCTCTTCTCAATCTGCAGTAGATCGAGTTCGGACTCCATCAGGGCCACCAGATATTCAAGACGGTCTTTCACGTCATGATGCGCGAGCAGTGCTTGCTTTTCCTTCAGTGGAAGGGAAAGGTGAGCCGCCATGGTATCGCAAAGTCGCCCAGGCTCTTCGATGCTCTGCAACGACGCCAAGACCTCAGCAGGGATCTTCTTCGACGCTTTCACATACTTATCAAACTGATCCATCAAAACACGCACCAGCGCGTCCTGATGGTGTTCCTTTAACGGGATAGACTCGACGATCTCAGCATTCGCTGAGTAATAGGCGCCGGTCAATTCGAACTGATGAATTCGCGCGCGTTGCCCACCCTCGATAAGGACCTTAACGGTACCGTCTGGTAGCTTGAGCAATTGCAGGATAGTTGCGACCGTTCCGATGTCGTAAAGCTCAGAAGGCCGAGGTTCGTCTTCGCTGGCCACTTTCTGTGCGACCAATAGGATTTCCTTACCACCATCCATGGCGCTTTGCAGCGCCTTAATGGAACGCTCTCGGCCAACAAACAGTGGCAGAACCATGTGGGGGTAAACCACTACATCCCGCAGCGGGAGTAATGGGAGGTCCAGCTGATGGGTACTCATGTTTCGCTTCCTACATTAATCGGCGGAATTAGCCGAACGTTTTTCTTCAGGCTGACTTGCGTAGATCTTTAGGGGCTCACTGTCCCCTGTCACCACGCTTTCGTCGATCACAATCTTCGCGACGTTATTATCAGATGGGACTTCAAACATGGGGTGCAACAAGATGGATTCAAGGATCGAGCGCAATCCGCGAGCTCCAGTTTTCCGCTCCATCGCCTTTTTGGCGACAGCTCGCAACGCTTCGGGGCGCACGTCCAGTTCGACGCCTTCCATCTCGAACAGCTCTCGGTATTGCTTAATCAACGCGTTCTTAGGCTCGGACAGAATTTGAATCAGAGCGTCTTCATCGAGCTCCGTCAAAGTCGCTACCACGGGCAATCGGCCAACAAACTCTGGGATCAATCCATATTTCACCAGATCTTCCGGCTCCACTTCAGCGAAAGCCTCTCCGATGGAACGTGAACTGTCTTTGGAGCGAACTTCAGCACCAAACCCAATGCCACCGCGTTCGCTGCGGTCTCGAATTAATTTATCCAAGCCAGCAAAGGCACCACCGCAAATAAACAAGATGCTCGAGGTGTCGACCTGCAAGAATTCCTGTTGTGGATGCTTTCGTCCACCTTGTGGTGGAACTGACGCCACCGTCCCTTCAATCAACTTCAGCAGGGCCTGCTGAACACCCTCACCAGAGACATCTCGGGTAATCGATGGATTATCCGACTTTCGTGAGATCTTATCTATTTCATCAATATAAACAATGCCTTGCTGTGCTTTCTCGACATCATAGTCGCACTTCTGCAACAACTTCTGGATGATGTTTTCGACGTCTTCACCGACGTATCCCGCTTCTGTGAGTGTTGTCGCGTCGGCCATCGTAAACGGCACATTCAACAAGCGGGCTAAAGTTTCAGCCAGCAATGTTTTACCCGACCCTGTGGGCCCGATTAACAGAATGTTGGATTTTCCAAGCTCCACTTCACGNCCGGCTTTTTCGCCATACCGCAACCGCTTGTAGTGGTTGTAGACAGCAACAGCAAGAACTCGCTTTGCACGCTCTTGACCGATTACGTAATCATCGAGAGTGTCCTTGATCACCTGCGGCACAGGCAAACGATCACCAGACTCCTCGTCATCGGCCACCTGCACTTCTTCGCGGATGATGTCGTTGCAAAGATCGACGCACTCATCACAGATAAACACGCTGGGTCCAGCAATCAGCTTACGTACTTCGTGCTGACTTTTTCCGCAAAACGAGCAATACAACACCTTGCCGCTGTTTTCGGATGATTTATCTGTTGTGTCTGTCATGACTGTCCTCGCTCTGCGTCAACATTGCGCTGTCAACGCAGGAAAATCAAGATGCTAGGGTCGTGTCTGCGCGATGTGAAATCACGTCGTCAATCAACCCATACTTTTTCGCTTCCTCTGCATCCATAAATCGGTCGCGATCAGTATCTTTTGAGATGGTTTTAACGCTCTGCCCCGTGTGGTGCGCTAAATGCGCATTCAACTTTTCACGAATCTTCAGGATTTCCCGAGCATGGATGTCAATGTCTGACGCCTGACCTGAGAACCCACCGAGTGGTTGGTGGATCATCATCCGTGAATTCGGCAAAGCGAAGCGTTTGCCCTTCGCTCCGCCGGCTAGCAAGAATGCACCCATACTCGCAGCCTGGCCGATGCACAATGTCGATACGCTTGGCTTAATAAATTGCATGGTGTCATAGATCGCCATGCCTGCAGTCACGGACCCGCCAGGCGAGTTGATATACAGGTGAATGTCTTTGTCTGGATTTTCAGACTCCAAGAACAACAACTGCGCCACAATCAGGTTGGCCATGTAGTCTTCGACCTGACCCACCAAAAAAATCACCCGCTCCTTCAAAAGCCGCGAGTAAATGTCGTACGCACGCTCACCGCGTGAGCTTTGCTCGACAACGACTGGGACCATACCTGTCATTCTGGATTCCTTTTTTTAACCTTGCCGACTCTTCATGACGTCGGCATAGGACATTTCAATGGCCTTGGTATTGGCTTTTGCAAGTAGCGCTTCCGCAACCTGCTCTTCGATCGCCAGCGCCTCGACCTGTCGCAGATTTTCATCATTACTGTAGTAGTAGTTAATGACTTCTTCAGGAGTGTCATAGGCCGATGCCATTTCTTCCACCAACGCACGCACGCGATCATGATCGGGCTTCAGCTCCAAGTGCTTCACAGTAGCACCCAACAAAACGCCCAGACGCACTCGACGTTCGGCCTGCTCCGTGAACAGATCATCCGGCAATTGATGCGGATCAAACTGCTGCCCACCGCCAAAGCGTTCAACCGCTTGATGTTTTAATGTATGAATCTCGGATTTGATCGCCGACTGCGGCACAGGTGTGTCTGCATTGGCTTCTAATAACGCGTCGAAGACAGCGGTTTTGTTAAGGTTCTTCAGTGTCATCGACAGCTCGCGTTGCATTTGCTGCTTCAGCTCCGCCTTGAAGTCATCTTCTGTTCCNGACTCCACGCCAAAGGACTTGATGAACTCTTCATCGATCGTCGGCAACTCGCCCCGCTCAAGCTTCGTCAATTCTATCTTGAAAATCGCCGGCTTACCCTTCAGCTCCTCCGCATGATACTCCGCTGGGAAGGTGACTTCTAAATCCTTCGACTCCCCTTTTTTCATACCGATGATGCCGTCTTCAAACCCAGGGATCATTTGTCCTGTGCCCAGCACCAACATGTGATCATTGGCTTGTCCGCCCTCGAAGGCTTCACCATCGATGAATCCTTCGAAGTTAATTGTCGCGCGATCGCCTTCTTTCGCTGCTGCGCGCGCAGACTCTTTCCAGCCCTTACGTTGCTCGCGCAATGTGGCNATCATTTCCTTAACGTCGGAAGCGCCGATTTTGCAGGCTTTCTGCTCAATTTCCTTGCCATCAAGCAGGGTCGGCTCAATTTCAGGAAACACCTCAAAAATTGCCTTGAACGAGAAATCTGCACCGTCTTCGAAATTCACGTCTTCGATCCGCGGACTTCCAACTGGTTTGACNTCATGCTCNCTCAGCGCCTGGCCNAGAGCTTTTTCCATTAGATCCGATACGATTTCTTGGCGAATCGCTTGACCNTAGCGTTGACGCACCACCGATGCGGGAACTTTACCAGGACGGAATCCATCAATGCGGACGCGCCGTGTTGTCTCTTTCAGTTTGGATTCAAACTCAATCTCTACATCCCCTGTTGGGATTGTAATTGTAAATTGGCGCTCCAGAGCGCTCGGGGATTCCAGGACAACCTGCATGGACTAACCTCAAAAATTCGGATTCGACAGAAATAAACGCAAAAGGATACTGGTTTCGGCACGAGCCGTACAGTAGATGGTGCGGATGGAGGGACTTGAACCCCCACGCCTCGCGGCACCAGAACCTAAATCTGGCGTGTCTACCAATTTCACCACATCCGCAACAGAACGCTTAACGCGTTGTGAGGCGGCGGATGTTGAATGATTTACTGTGCAAATTCAAGCACAATGACGNGGATTATTGTCACTCTGGGGAGAACGAGGTGACCGAACTGAGATCTTGGCTGGCTCTGCTTCCAACACAAGCAGAAACCATCTTCAGTGTTGTTCTGATTTTATTGGCAGGACTGATGCTAGGGGCCATGGCGCACAGAGCTGTCAAGCTGACTCTCGATCGTACCAAACTGGCTGGCTTGGCCGCTTCGTTCTTAGCACGTGCGGCGCGCATTTCGCTGTACGTGATTGCTGTGGTGTCAGCTCTGGGAACCGCAGGCATGGACACCACCAGTCTGTTGGCCGCACTCGGCGCCGCTGGATTGGCCATCGGTCTGGCGCTTCGTGACACCCTAAGCAATCTTGCGGCGGGACTCATCCTCGCATTTAACGGAACCTTCAAACAGGGGGATACCATTGAGGTGAGTGGAATTATCGGCACAGTGATGGAAATCGATCTTTTGACCACTGAACTGAAAACACCGGATGCCAGAAAAGCGGTTCTACCCAATGGGCAATTGATGCAATCGAGCGTAATCAATTACAGCACCTACGCTGCGCGGCGTATCGAATTCATGGTGGGCATCTCTTACGAGGACGACTTGTCGCTGGCAGAGCAGGTTATTCTCAGCGTGATCGCCCAGTTTGCTTTCTGCAAAACAGACCCGGCACCTGTGGTNGGGGCCGACAATCTCGGAGATTACGGACAGAANATTTTGGTGCGTGTTTGGGTCGATGCCGATGAAGTGATCACCGGCAAAATGAAACTTCTGGCAGCGATCAAAACAGCATTCGATGAAAAGGGTCTCACAATCCCCTTCCCTCGCTATGAGGTATCAACGCTAGGCGCCTAAAAGAAATGGCTGTAAAGGTCCTGCATATCTCGACTGTTTATGTGTCGTGAGTGACAGCGGTTAGGATTGGAATTACTGATAGTAAGAGACCGATGAGTCACCTGTTGTATGAGACAGATCGCGTAACGCATGGCGCAGCGGGATTAACGTCGATCAGTAACCGAAAGCGACCGTGAGATCGCGTTGGATCGCGGCGACTCAATTCACGTGATCGATCGGACCCAGACATCACCGCACACTCGTTAACCATGGCGGACCCTCGAAGAGCCGTGAGCACACAAGCACAATTTCCCCAAGGAAAAGAAAAAATGAAAAATGCGACGAAGTGAACCGTGCACGTACTCATGCGATCGCAGAAATGGGGTGGATGATGGGACTCGAACCCACGACGACCGGAATCACAATCCGGGGCTCTACCAACTGAGCTACACCCACCATCGTTACCAGGCTGGCGCGCCTGGCAGGAATCGAACCTGCAACCTACGGCTTAGAAGGCCGTTGCTCTATCCGGTTGAGCTACAGGCGCACGGTCAGTAATTGGTCGGGGCAGCTGGATTCGAACCAACGACCCTCTGCTCCCAAAGCAGATGCGCTACCAGACTGCGCTATACCCCGACTGGCCTGACGAACACATGCTGTGCTCGTTAGAGGGTGCGCAGTATAGTCAGCGTGGAACGCTCACGCAAGCGGGTTTTTGTTTTGAATGAGACAACGCAATCCAGTTGCCAGCCAACACCACAACTACCGCCACTCCACTCCAAAGATCTGGTTTGAAACCTTCAAACAGAACACTCATCAACACGGCCACGACTGGAAATGCGACGGTTGCATAGGCCACACGCCCTGGCCCAATCCGGCCCAATAATGTCAGATAACTGGCAAACGCAATGACCGAACCAAACACGACGAGATACGCGAGGCTACCAATGTAGACGGCGGTCCATTCAAACCGCAACGGAATGCCCCACATCCATGCGCCCGCCAACACCAGGCCTCCCCCGTACAGCATGCCAAAGGCCGTTGTACTCCAAACAGAGATGCCAAGTGCCTGTGTTTTCGCTGACACAATATTGCCAGTGCTGGCGCACAGCGTCGCGACTAGACACAGACCGAGCGAAAATAATGTGTCATCAGAAAACGTAAGCGTACTGACCTCTCCGGCAAATAGGACCATTAATCCAAACATCCCGATGAGACCA
>JGI26086J50260_1000816_pt1 | contig 19308 bp, 18 predicted proteins | sample SaaInl3SG_22_DNA_FD_50260 | JGI IMG/M metagenome (IMG submission 50260)
ACATCCCTATCGAAGAACTCGAGACGTCTCTCCGACTGGTTCGCCGTCTAATACAGCGCCTCGACAAGTAGAGAGTTGGGCGCCGGCCCACGGCTCTACTCATTGTTGCGACTCGCCCTGGCAGAATTTATCACCGCTTATGCGTCCTGCTACTTGCTTGGATACGACTGGCGATTCACAATTCATGCATACCCTAACTAGTCATTCTTACTTTTTATCGATCAGCCGAGGTAGAGCAGCGCGCCATGACCACCCTTTCATCTGTGTCTTCAAATCAGGCAAGTCCCGACGGCAGCGCCGCGCTGTTCGAGACTCGCAGTGTGTTCCTCGATGATGAGGCAGCCACCGTCGCCTTTGGTTATAAACTCGCTCAATCGACTCAGCGCAAAGCGCACGCAATGGCGCCTGCGGCGGGGCTTGGCGCGGAGACCGTCGGGGGGATTATCCACCTGCAAGGAGATCTCGGCGCGGGAAAGACCACGTTAACCCGAGGATTTTTGCGCGGATATGGCCACGAAGGGGCGGTTAAAAGCCCCACGTACACCCTTAGTCGAACCTTATGAATTGGCACACTGCAACATTTACCACTTTGATCTATATCGGCTTTCCGACCCAGAGGAATTTGAGTACTTGGGCACAGACCAATACTTCGAATCGCCAAACCTTTGTCTGGTAGAGTGGGCAGAACATGGCGCGGGCTGGGCGCCTTCTGCGGATTTACGAATCGAGCTCTGCGAGACCGACGCGGGCAGAACAGCGCGCTGCAGCGCCCTGTCTCAGCGTGGTTCTGAGATGCTCTCTGCCTTATTCGGCTAATCTGAAACCCTGAAGATTCGCCGCTAGCTGCCGCTCTATAGGGCGAGAGTGCCGACAATCGAGGACGGCACCTTGCTGTGCGCGTAAAAAGCCCGATTGCGGCGGCCGCGTGTATTCATCTCGTCTGGAAGGGTAAATGGCATTTCGACCGACACCGCTCACTTCGCATCCGATTGATGCTATGGCTCTAGCGCGACCGCGTTTCTCGCGGCTGCGAGTAAGGTGTCGCGCGTTGCTTCTTTTGCTGTGCGCCGCCGCTGCCACGCCAGTGAGTTATGCCGCTGAGGTTCGCGATCTCAGGCTCTGGCGTGCTCCTGACCACACAAGGCTTGTGTTCGACCTCAGCGGAGGGGTCGAGTACAAGCTCTTTACCCTCGACGCTCCAGAACGGGTTGTGATCGACATCGCCGACTCCTCTTTAGCGACACGCCTTGGCGACATCGAATTTGAAGACAGCCCCATCACAGGCCTGCGCAGTGCGACGCGCGACGGCGGTCTGCTGCGTGTGGTTATCGACCTAAACACCAAAACCCAGCCCAAGAGCTTCACCCTCGAGCCCAATGCAGAGCAGGGCCATCGTCTCGTTGTCGATCTGTACGACTCGAGCGATGAACGAGTCGCAACAGCTTTGTCCGTGCAAGACGGGTCTGAACGAGACAAGCCGGAGAGGGCACCTAATAGAGTGGCCTCAAACGTGGCTCCCCCGTCTGGCGAGAGACGAGATATCGTTGTCGCAATTTCTGCTGGCCACGGCGGCGAAGACCCTGGGGGCATTGGTTACGACGGCAAGTTGCAAGAGAAGCACATCACCTTGCGCATCGCGCGGGCGCTATACGACTATTTAGACCGCATGCCAGGCTATGCGCCGGTGATGGTTCGCGATGGCGACTACTATGTAAAGCTGTCGCGGCGGCCCGAGATAGCAAGAGAGCGCCGAGCGGATCTGTTCGTTGCGGTGCACACCGATTGGTATAAGACGTCGCGTGCGCGCGGGTTAACGATCTACGCGTTGTCTGGTGATCGCGCCGACCGAGAAAATGCGCGGCGAGTAGCGCAGAAAGAGAATACGGCAGATCTGCTTGGCGGNGTGGGCAGCGATCTAAGCCTGGGCTCATGGGATGACGATGTCGCGCTCACACTCGTCTCTTTGCAAATGGCGTGGAGCATGGAGCAGAGCGTCATTGCAGGCTCGCGCGTCCTCGACGCAGTAGGCGGTATTACAAGGCTGCGTAAAACCAAGGTTCAACAAGCGTCGCTCGAGGTGCTCAAATCGCCGGACATTCCGTCTATTCTGATTGAAACAGGCTATCTCACGAATCCCGAAGAGGCTAAGCGTCTCAATACCTCGTCTTTTCAGAAGCAGCTAGCCGAGGGCATCGGCAGAGGAGTGATGGCTTACTTCTATGATGCCCCGCCCGAAGGCAGCCTTGTTGCGTGGCAAAAATCAAATGGAGTAACGCCCGCCAGTTATACGGTGAGGCGCGGAGATTCGTTGTCGATGATTGCGCAGCGCTTTGGCACCACGATGGCTGCGTTAAAAAAGCATAACTCACTTAAAAGCGATGGCGTTCAGATCGGCCAAGTGATCAAGNTGCCCGGCGGCGTTGAGCCCGCTGCACGGGAGCACAAAATCCAGAGCGGGGAGACACTGTCGGGTATTGCCGCTCGCTATCGGGTTAGCCTCGCTGACCTGCGCCGGTTAAATGAACTGCGCGCCGATCGTATTCTGGTTGGGCAAGTCCTCCGAATCCCAGCTAGCTAGTATCTTTTTCGGCGGACTAGATTCGCCCGCCGAGTCCGTGCGCGCAGAATCAGCGCAGGCAATGGTATACTCACCACACGCCACTATTNCGCCAAATTACGCTCACTGCCGGCCTCGACTCTATGAATCGCATTAACCTGCTAAGCCAACGACTCGCTAACCAAATTGCCGCCGGTGAGGTGGTNGAGCGTCCCGCTTCGGTGGTGAANGAACTGCTCGAGAACAGCCTCGACGCAGGGGCGACTCGGCTCGAGGTAGATGTCGAGCAAGGCGGCGTTAAACTGCTGCGCATTCGTGATGACGGNGCGGGCATCCACAAAGAAGATCTTGCGCTCGCGCTGAGCCGTCATGCCACGAGTAAAATAGTCGAGCTCGATGACCTAGAGTCGATTGCAAGCCTCGGGTTTAGGGGTGAAGCGTTAGCAAGTATCAGCTCGGTCTCCCGCCTTAGCATGACGTCGCGCTCGCGCGAAGGCAGTATTGAAGACACCGCGTGGTGTGTCGAGGCCGAGGGACAAGAAATGGAAGCGCGGCTAACGCCAGCGGCGCATCCTGCAGGCACAACTGTCGAGGTTCGCGACTTGTTCTTTAANACTCCGGCACGGCGCAAATTTCTTAAAACAGAGAAAACTGAATTTTCACGTATCGACGAAGTCCTGAAGCGAATGGCACTTAGTCGCTTTGATGTGATGTTTGCGCTTAACCATAACCAGCGAGCCATTCATAAACTCTTACCCGCGACTACCGAAGCCGAAAGAGCGCGACGTGTAGCGTTAGTTTGCGGCCCAGCGTTTGTCGAGAATTCGGTTTTTATTGAGCGCGAGGCGGCGGGCATGCGACTGTGGGGTTGGGTAAGCCTGCCGACTTTTTCGCGCAGCCAAGCCGACCTGCAATATTTTTACGTTAACGGTCGTATTATTCGCGACAAGCTGGTCACGCATGCGGTTAAGCAGGCTTACCGCGATGTGCTTTTTCACGGTCGTCATCCTGCGTATGTTTTGTACTTCGAGATGGACCCTGCAGGCGTCGACGTGAATGTGCATCCAACAAAACACGAAGTGCGTTTTCGCGACAGCCGACTCGTTCACGATTTCTTATTCAGCTCACTTCACAAGGCGCTCGCTGCAATTCAGCCTCAGGATCGATTGCCCGGCGCAGAAACACACGCCGGGGCAGGGCTTCAACAAGGTTTTGACGCGCCGCAGCAAAGCAGCCTTGGGCTAGCGGAAAATGGGCAGGGATCGATGCAGGCGACGAACTGGGCCGAGCGCTCTTATGCTTTTGGGTCAGCTGGAGAGGGTTCGGAATCGACAGGCCAGCCTCGCTATGCCGGAAATTTTGGCTCGAGCGGTAGTTATGTCAATCCGAACGCCGTTCGAGATCAGCTTGCGCACTATGCCGACCTCAACGACATCGATGGCGACAAAGAGGTGCCGCCGTTGGGGTTTGCCATTGCCCAGCTCCATGGCATTTACATTCTCGCGCAGAATAAAGAAGGGCTGATTGTTGTCGACATGCATGCGGCACACGAGCGTATAACCTATGAACGCATGAAGACGGCGTGTCAAAACGAAGAGCTCAAGACGCAGCCGCTGCTTGTGCCGATCTCTATTGCAGTGAGCAGGTCCGAGGCCGATTGCGCCGAGTCTCAGCAGCACGTGCTTCAGGGTCTTGGTCTTATCCTCGAACGCGTCGCCGACGAGTCGCTTGTTGTGCGGCAAATCCCGTCTATTTTGCGTAACGCCGATGTCGAGCAACTCGTGCGTGATGTGTTATCGGATGTGCTCGAATACGGCAGCAGTGAACGNGTGCAGGCGCATCAGGACGAGCTTTTATCGACGATGGCATGCCACGGTTCTGTGCGCGCGAATCGCCAGCTCTCGGTACCAGAAATGAATGCGCTGCTGCGCGACATGGAAATTACCGAGCGCAGCGGCCAGTGCAATCATGGGCGGCCAACCTGGGTGTATCAAAGCTTAAGTCAACTCGATAAGCTTTTTTTGCGTGGTCAGTGATGGGCAGTACTAGAGCTGTCACGCTGCCAGACGCTGTGTGCCTGATGGGCCCGACGGCATCGGGCAAAACCGCGCTCGCCATCGAACTGCTCGCACACCATCCGGTCGAAATAATCAGCGTCGACTCGGCGCAGATTTATCGCGGCATGGATATAGGCACAGGAAAACCAGATGCTAATACCCTCGCTCGTGCGCCTCACCATCTGCTCAGCTTCCTCGATCCTGCGGAGACCTATTCTGCCGCCGACTTTCGCCGCGACGCGCTTCGCTTAATCGGCGAAATAAAAGCGCGCGGCAATACCCCGTTACTGGTGGGTGGAACGATGATGTATTTCCGCCTCCTGCGCGATGGGATGGCATCGATGCCAGATGCAGATCCAGAGGTGCGCGCTGCAATCGAGGCGCAGGCGCATGTCGAGGGATGGGCTGCAGTGCACGCCGAGCTCGAAAAGGTCGACCCTGAGGCTGCCGCGCGGATTCATCCTAACGACCCGCAGCGCTTGCAACGCGCGCTAGAGGTATATCGTGTCTCAGGAAAAACACTCAGTGCGCTGCACGCTGAAGAGGCGGCAGAGCGCCTAAAAGGCAATAAAAGTGGGCTGGACTTAACGTTTTGCGCGATCCAAGGGGTTGAGCGAGGCGTATTGCATGAGAGAATTAAAACGCGATTTATTCAGATGTTGGAGGATGGGCTAGTCGACGAAGTGCGTGCGCTTTACGAGCGGGGTGACCTTTCGCTCTCGCTCCCCTCAATGCGTTCCGTTGGCTATAAGCAAGTGTGGCAACACCTCGCAGGCGAATTGAGCTATGAGGAGATGGTTGATAGGGGTATCATCGCCACGCGTCAGTTAGCCAAGCGGCAGGTTACTTGGCTACGCAGTTGGGACGATCTCCATAGTCTGCCTAGCTCCACTCACGATTCTTTGCACAAGCTGTTGAAAATTGTTGTATCTGCCACCATATAAATAGCATCCAATAATGCAAGGCTGCTGAAGCAAGCGCATTGTCGAACGAACGGAGAACAATAATGTCTAAAGGACAAACACTGCAAGACCCCTTCCTGAATGTATTGCGCAAGGAAAGGATTCCAGTCTCGATCTACCTTGTGAGTGGCATTAAGCTCCAAGGCCAGATTGAGTCATTCGATCAATTCGTCATTCTGCTAAAGAACGCCGTCAGTCAGATGGTTTACAAGCACGCGATTTCGACAGTTGTGCCTGCGCGCATGGTCAAGATTCCTGCGCTTAACTCTGGCGAAGACGACGCTGAGATCGACGGCGACGAAATCGGCAACGAGGCTTAGGCCTAAGGACTTTGATTGTTTTTCGATCGCCCCGACTCGGGAGAGATATCCCTTCTTGTTAACCTGCAGATCGATAACGATCGTGAAGCAGACGACATCGTAGAGTTCGAAGAACTCGCACTTTCTGCAGGCGCGCAGCCGGTCGCAATTATTACCGGTAGCCGCCGCCAGCCTTCGCCTAGTTATTTTGTGGGCTCTGGCAAGCTCGAAGAACTCCAAGCAGCGGTGGCCTCTCATAAAGCCGAAGTCGTGCTGTTTAACCACTCGCTCTCGCCAAGCCAAGAGCGCAACCTCGAACGCGAACTCAAATGNCGCGTTATCGATCGCACGGGTTTGATTCTCGATATCTTCGCGCAGCGCGCTCGCAGTTACGAAGGTAAGTTGCAGGTCGAGCTCGCGCAACTGCAGCACATGAGCAGTCGACTAAAGCGGGGCTGGACTCACCTCGATCGCCAGAAGGGCGGCATAGGGATGCGCGGCGCCGGTGAGACGCAGCTCGAAATGGACCAACGCATTATTGCGCAGCGCATCAAATCGATTAACAAGGCGCTGGTTAAGGTGCGGACGCAGCGCGACCAAGGTCGCCGCTCAAGGCGCAGAGCCGAAGTGCCCACCGTCTCCCTCGTGGGCTATACCAATGCAGGTAAGTCGTCCTTATTCAACCGTCTTACGCAAGCTGAGACCTATGCGGCAGATCAGCTATTCGCTACGCTAGATTCGACGTTGCGCAAGGTTGAGTTGCCGAATTTTGGGCAGGCGATTATGGCCGACACGGTCGGTTTTATTAGCCATCTCCCGCATCAATTGGTCGAAGCTTTTCGCGCGACGCTCGAAGAGACGGTGCAAGCCGACTTGCTGCTGCATGTAATCGATGCAGCGCATGATTATCATCCGGAATTCATTCGCGAGGTCGAATCGGTGCTTAGCGAAATCGGCGCGCAAGAAGTGCCACAATTGCAGGTCTTTAATAAAATAGACCTTCTGCCTGGGCGAGAACCAGAGCTGCAGCGAAATAGTGCCGGTAAACCTTATAGAGTGTGGGTATCGGCTAAAACCGGAGCGGGCATTGAGACGTTATTAGAGGCGGTGAGCGAGTTGCTTGCAGGCGAGATGTCCGATCAGCTTTTGCGTGTGGCACCTAGCGAAGCAAAGTTGCGAAGTAAACTGTATGCTGCCAACTATGTCGAGAACGAAGAGATCACTGACGATGGCCACTACCTTCTGCGCGTGCGAATGCCTCTTCAGGAATTCGATCGCATTAAGCTGCTCGGTGGTGTCGTTATTGAGGGCGTGAGGCGCGGGGCAGAATAGTCCGGTTACGCTGGGTTATTGGTCTCGAATTCGCTAACATCAACAGAGAGAAATACCGGACGAGCCTGTGGCGCGTCCATCCCGTAATAAAAAGCTATGGAGAAACCAATGGCTTGGAACGAACCCGGCAACAATGGAAACGACAACGACCCTTGGGGCGGTGGCGGCCGTAAAGGGCCAGAACAAGGCCCTCCCGATATCGATGAGGTCATTCGCTCATTAACCAAAAAGCTTAACGGCGTGTTTGGCGGCGGCGGCGCGCGCTCAGGCGGTGGCTCCTCTGGCCCCAGTGGTGGCTTCTCCGGTGGCTTGCTCGCAGGTCTCGTAGTTGTAGCAGCAGTGATTTGGGCGTTTGGCGGGTTCTATATCGTCGATCAGGCTGAGCGCGCTGTCGTCCTGCGCTTTGGTAAGGTGCTCGACACGACGGTTCAGCCTGGATTGCATTGGAATCCACCGATGGTTGATGAAGTGTCACTGGTCAACATCTCGGAGCTCAATGCCAAGACATACGACAGCAACGCGATGCTGACTACCGATGAAAACATCATCGATATCGAAGTCACGGTGCAATACCGAATCGAAGACCCCGTTAAGTATGTGCTCGCGGTGCAAGATCCTGAGCGGAGTCTGGACAACGCAGCCGAGTCGGCTATTCGTCACGTGGTTGGCGGCAACTTCATGGATCAGATTCTGACAACAGGGCGCGACCGCGTGGCTGATGATGTTCAGCAGCGTTTGCAAGACTACATGAACAACTACAACACCGGCATTCTTGTCAGCCAAGTGAACGTTGTGCAGGCGCAGCCGCCACAGGCAGTAAGGCCAGCATTCGACGATGTGATTCGTGCCCGAGAAGATGAGCAGCGAGCGCAGAACCAAGCGCAGCAATACTCGAATCAGATAATCCCTGAGGCGCGCGGTGAATCGCAACGCCAGATCGAGCAGGCTAACGCCTACCGTGAAGAGGTTATTGCTGAGGCGACAGGTAATGCATCGCGCTTTGACCAACTCCTTGTTGAATACCAAAAGGCGCCAGAGGTTACTCGCCAGCGCCTGTATATCGAAGCAGTCGAAGATGTCATGACGGCAAGCACTAAAATCATGATCGATGTAGAGGGCGGCAACAACATGCTCTACTTACCTCTCGACAAGATTATGGAGCAAAACGGAAGAGGCCTCGGTGGCGCGTCTAGTACGCAAGACCTTCGTGCGCTAGCCGAGCAGCTCTCGCCGTATATGCCTTCGGCGAATAACAACAGCAACTCTATCGATCGCAGCCGCGTGCCGACGAATACGCGAGGAGTACGCTAATGAGAAATTTTCTACTGTTAGGAATCTTGGTGTTGGCGGTGACGGTTGCCTCCAATTCCCTGTTTGTAGTGAAGCAGACCGAACGCGCAGTGATGCTGCAATTCGGTGAAATCGTTAACGCGGACATCGAGCCGGGTCTGCACGTTAAAATGCCTTTGGTAAACACCGTACGTAAGTTCGATGCGCGGATTCTCACAGAGGACTCGCCAAGGCAGCGTTATTTGACGCTTGAGCAAAAAGCGCTTGAAGTCGACTCGTATGCGAAGTGGCGGATTGTCGATGTAGGTCAATTCTACATCTCGACTCGCGGCGAAATAGCGACAGCTGGTCGTCTGCTTGCGCAGCGCATCAACGATGGCCTGCGCGACCAGATCGGCGCACGCAACCTCCAAGAAGTGGTTGCTGGCGAACGCGATCAACTTATGCTCGACCTGACTGCCGATCTCAATGAAAACACGGCTGCCGATATTGGCATAGAAGTCATCGACGTGCGGGTGAAGCGAATCGATTTACCTGACGACGTCCGATCGTCGGTCTATGACCGGATGATCACAGAGCGTAATCGTGAAGCCCAAGAGCTGCGTTCGCGCGGCGAAGAGCTTGCGATAGGCATTCGCGCCGACGCCGATCGTCAGGCGACGATTTTCCGAGCCGAAGCGTACCGTGATGCCGAGGAGATCCGAGGTCAGGGAGACGCGATGGCCGCCAACATTTATGCCGAGGCCTATCAGAAGGACCCAGAGTGGTTTGCTTTCACCCGCAGCATCAACTCTTACAGGCAGACGTTTAGCAATAAAGGCGACGTAATGCTGCTAGATCCAGAAAGTGATTATTTCAAATACTTGAAAGATGGCGATATAGCGAAATAGTTACTTAAGCCTGACTAGTTGGCAGGCAAGAGGTAAAAAAGGCCCAGAAGCTCAAGAGTTTCTGGGCCTTTTTGGTTTCTGAGCCATCGTTCAGCGAGACGATACGCAGATTCGGTGATTCTTCCGTTTATTGATAGGCGCGGCTGGCGTAAAATACGCGTGCTCTTTAAGTTAAGGAATTATCACTATATGACCACCGCTAAGCGCTGGCTGCTACCCGATGGCGTGGAGGAAATCCTCCCGCGCGAAGCTCACAAGCTCGAATCGCTGAGGCGAAAACTGCTCGATCTCTACGGATCCTGGGGCTATGAGTTGGTGATTACGCCGCTAATCGAATTCCTCGACTCGTTGTTGGTCGGTTCGTCACATGATCTTGACCTTCACACGTTCAAGATTACAGACCAACTGAGTGGGCGCATGATGGGCATCCGCGCGGATATAACGCCGCAGGCCGCCCGCATTGATGCACACTGCCTCAACCGCGAAGGCCCCGTGCGGCTCTGCTACGCCGACAGTGTTCTGCATACTAAGCCGCGTGGGCTGCTGACTTCACGCGTCCCAATTCGCGTAGGCGCCGAGCTCTATGGACATGCGGGCGTCGAATGCGATATCGAATTGATCTGCCTGATGCATGCCACGCTCGAGGCAGCTTCGGTGCCGGACATTCATCATGTGCTTGGCCATGTTGGAATTTTTCGCGCGCTTGTTGACGCCGCAGAGATCGATGCGGACACCGAGGCCAGATTGTTCGACGCGGTACAGCGCAAGGCTTATGACGAAATTTCAGAGGTTCTCAATGCATCAGTTGCAAGCGATGCACTGCGAAAGTTGCTCACTAAACTGACGCAATTGAGCGGCGATGAGAACGTTCTCGACGAAGCGCTAGCGGCCTTTGCCTCTGCGCCGGCTTCGGTGCGCGCGCCGCTTGACGAGTTGGCCGCTATCGCTGCGGGCGTGCAGGCGCGTGTCCCCGGCGTTCGCCTTTGTTTCGATCTCTGCGAATTGCGCGGTTATCAGTATCATACAGGTGTCGTTTTCGCTGCCTACACGCCTGTTCATGGGCGGGCCGTTGCAAAAGGCGGTCGCTATGACGATATCGGTGAAGTGTTCGGTCGCGCGCGACCAGCGTCAGGCTTTGACAGCGATCTTAAAACACTCGTGAAACTCTCATTGGCCGATTTTCCAAAGCCTGCGGGTATTGCAGCACCACTTTCAACCGATTCAGAACTCATTGCGCTGGTTGCCGCGTTACGCGCGTCGGGCGAACACGTTGTGTCGAGTTTAAGCGAAGGGCTTGCGAGCGCAGCGCAGCTTGTCGAACAAGACTGTGATCGTGTGATTGTGAAAAGTGAATCTGGTTGGGAAGTTAAGCCGATTTAGCGTAGACAGAAAAGCCAGCCTCAACAGGGCTGGTGTAAGTAGCGCTCTGCGTTTTGCGGGGCAACGAATGCAACGAACAAGGTAACGAGAGAGCGACATGGCTAAATCAGTTGTAGTGTTAGGAACGCAGTGGGGCGACGAGGGCAAAGGGAAAATCGTCGATCTGCTTACCGATCAGGCATCGGTTGCCGTGCGTTTTCAAGGTGGTCATAACGCCGGTCACACGCTGGTTATCAATGGCGAGAAGACCGTGCTGCATCTATTGCCTAGCGGCATACTTCGCGAAAGCGTGATGTGTGTCATTGGTAATGGCGTCGTATTAAGCCTCGATGCCTTGGTTAAAGAAATAACCGCTCTCGAAGACAAGCAGATTTTTGTCCGCGATCGCCTCCGCATCAGCGGGGCTTGTCCGCTCATTCTTCCCTCACATATTGCCCTCGACCAGGCGCGTGAACTCAAAAAAGGCGAAGGTAAAATCGGCACCACCGGGCGTGGCATTGGTCCTGCTTACGAAGACAAAGTGGGTCGTCGCGGCATTCGTCTCGCCGAAACGCTGAACGAGGAGCGCTTTGCCGAAAAGCTCAAAGAGCTCACCGAATACCATAATTTCATGCTCGAGAATTACTACGGAGTTGAGCCTGTCGACTTCGAGGCGACGCTTGTAAGTCAGTTAGCGCTCGCACGAAATCTCCGTCCGCTGATCGACGACACAATCGAATTGCTGCACAGCCGCCGCAAAGCCGGCGCCGATATTTTGTTCGAAGGCGCCCAAGGGTCGCTGCTCGATATCGACCACGGCACTTATCCTTTCGTGACCTCATCTAACACGACTGCGGGTGGTACTGCGACGGGCAGTGGCTACGGACCATTGTATTTAGACTATGTTTTGGGCATTACAAAGGCTTACACCACTCGCGTCGGCTCTGGGCCTTTCCCAACCGAATTATTTGATGAGGTTGGTGCGCACCTTGCGAGCGTCGGACATGAGAAGGGCGCAACCACTGGACGTGATCGACGCTGTGGCTGGTTTGATGCTGCTGCCGTGCGCTTCGCAGTGCGTATTAACAGCGTCTCGGGTATCTGTTTGACGAAGCTCGATGTGTTGGACGGTTTAAAGACCATTCGCGTGTGCGTTGGCTATAAAGGTCAGGGCGACAGCGCATCGGGTAGCTTGATGGATATAGACAGCTACAAAGCGCTCGAGCCGATTTACGAAGATCTCCCGGGTTGGACCGAGTCTACTGTCGGCGCGAAGAGCCTCGACGAATTGCCTGAAAACGCCCGCGCCTACATTCGGTATATNGAGGCGGCAATCGAGGTGCCTGTCGATATCATCTCGACTGGCCCTGATCGCGAAGAAACAATCATCCTCAGACATCCGTTCGACGCGTAAAGAGCTAGTGCTCCCATAGGCAAGCGGCGCCAATAGCGCCACTTGCATCGCCGAAGGTGGGCGCCACAATGCGCGTATGCATCTGGTCATTAAATACATGCGGCCGCAAGAGGGCGGGAACACGCCTGTAGAGCGACGCAATATTCGACAGCCCACCGCCTAACACGATGACTTCCGGGTCGAGCATGTTGATCACCGTGGCGAGACAATGCGCGAGTTGGTCTGCGTAGATCTCCAAACACACTTTCGCAGGTGCAAATTTGCCTTTTGCCCGCTCGGCGATTTCGGCGGCGGACAACTTCTCGCCGGTGGCATCAAAATAACTCTGACTTAAACCGCGCCCTGAAAGTAATGTTTCAATGCAATTGGTGCGTCCGCAGTAGCATTCCCTGTCTGCCGAAATCATTGCACGTGCGTTGGCCGGCATACAGTTATGACCCCATTCGCCCGAAATACTGTTGGGCCCTGTGACCAGCTTCTTATCGATTACGATGCCGCCACCGCAGCCCGTGCCGACGATAACGCCGAAAACCGAACGTGCCTTCTGCGCCGCGCCATAGCAGGCCTCTGAGAGCGCGAAACAGTTGGCGTCATTCTCTATGCGAACCTCATAGCCGAGTCTGGCCTCGACGTCATTAAGCAAGCGCTTGCCGTTAAGCTCTATCGCATTGCAGTTTTTCATTTCGCCATTGTTGGAGAGGCAGCCCGGCGTGCCGATACCCACACTGAGACGATCTTTGAACCGCGCTTGAAACGACTGAATAAGCGCAGTGAGGTCATCGAGGATAATTTCGTAGTAGTCGCCTCGAGTGGGTACGCGGAGTTTATGGATTATTTCGCCGTCATTTCGGAGGACGATACCTTCGATTTTGGTGCCGCCGAGGTCGATGCCGATACGCATAAATGATTCTCTGTGCGTTTACAAAGTTAGGTTAGATCTTGAAGTCTACACTAATCTCTCTAAAATCGATTTCCCGTTTTATTTTTGTCTAGCAATTCGGAACATAGTACGTGACACGCGCCCGCAACCAACAGGTATCACTCGAGGATACGCCATACTATCACTGCATCTCGCGGTGTGTCCGGCGTGCCTATTTATGCGGTGACGATCCCCTTACCGGTCAGAACTTTGATCACCGCAAGGGCTGGCTGGTGCAGCGGATGAAATGGCTTGCGAGCCAATTTGCCATTGATGTTTGTGCTTACGCGGTAATGAGCAATCATTACCATCTCGTATTGGGCGTCAATGTAGCCAAGGCGCGCTCTTGGAGCGACGATGAGGTGCTCGCCCGGTGGACTAAGCTGTTCCCGCGCAATGCAAAGCTAATCGAAACCCTTCGCCTTAACTCGGGCAGTAAGAAAGCGGGTGAGCTTGAAGCTAAGACGTTAGCCGAGTGGCGAGAACGACTGCAGGACATTAGCTGGTTTATGCGCTGTTTGAATGAGCGCATCGCCCGTGCAGCGAATCGCGAAGACAATTGCACTGGGCGTTTTTGGGAGGGCCGCTTCAAGAGCCAGGCGCTTCTCGACGAGCGGGCGTTAGTGACCTGTATGGCGTATGTCGACCTCAACCCTATTCGAGCTGGCGTTAGCGATAGCCTTGAGGCAAGCGATTTTACCTCTATCCAAGAACGTCTCGTTCGTCAGGCACAACGCGCAAAAGAACCGAACTACCGGCAGCAGCGGCTGCTTAAACGCCGTAACGCGCGTCATCTACTAAAATCGAAGGCGCCAAAACAGCTGCGCCCGCTCGCCGAGCCAGGGAATAGGGCGCAGAATGCATTACCGATTGACCGGTCGAGCTACGTTGCGCTGCTCGATGCTAGCGTGCGCGCATTGCGTTACGAACAGGCTATGGGTGTTGAATTGCTGAACCCGCTAGGCAGTCACTCGCTGCTGTCGCAGCTGGGCATGAAAGGGCATGGTTGGCTGCAGGCGGTCACAAAATTCCACCGGCATTACGCGTTGGCTGCTGGCAGCACCGACTCGCTTATCGCCTATCAGGCGCGACGTGTTAAATCTGGCGAGGTGATGCGGTCGACCACTAAGTGGGTTCGCGGCACCGTCGCCGCCAAGCTGCTCTACGAAACCTAGGCTAGAGCCTTCGCGCTTGCCCTTGCCTCTGTGATCCCCGCTTCTGCAACTTCCTTCCGTCTAGATATTCTCTCCGTTAATCATCTCCTCAGTGATCCTTAGTTCGTGACGAATAAACGCTGCATTTTTATGTAAAAAAGCGTCTTGACCGCACCAAATTCAGCGCTAATTTTTCGAATTTCAAATTTCTTCGCTATTTCGACGAAGGAGATCATTTGTTTGCATCAACCTTGTGCTCGAATAGGTGATTTTTTATTTAATTGGGTGTCCTCTAAATAGTACACGTTCCAGATGTTGGCTTTGTCCGGATCGATCGCCGAATCGATCGCTGTGGGGCGTTCGAAGATAAGGCAGATTTGTATTTTAATTGGGTGTCCTTTGTTTTTTATTTTCCACATTCTCCTTTGATATTCTGGGATTTAGTCGCGTAATGAATTGTTAATACTGCATAAACAGCGACACATGTATCGAGAATTGGTGTTTATGGGTTGATTCTGACGAGGTGATGTCTAGATATTGTTTGACACAAAGTGTGCAAGACTATATCTTGCGTTATCGAACGAATTGCTAGGTTTTGGCTAACAAGAGGGATTTTCGAGAGATGAACAAGCGCGCACAGGCCTATTCTGATAATTACAGTGCAAAGAACAGCAATGCCGATGCGTCATTAGATCGTTCGCCCAGTCCCACCACTGCTAAAAGTGGCTCGCAGGCAGCGCCGCTAAACGAAGCGGAAATACGTGCCAGGCTCGATCAATTCGCCAAAGAGCTTGCACAAGCGCAGCGCGATCGCGCAAGCCACTAAGAAGTTTTCTTAGGCATCCATGCTAACTACTCCGCCGCAAGCGCGAAATTATTGAGGGCAGTGTATGTTCAATTTTCATCGCTTATCGTTCAATCGTATTGTTCCCTTTTTTGCTGCTACTTGCCTTATCTCAGTCCTCACATCCTGCACAGGCGTGAGCGACTACACCCCGCTGCTTAATTCGGAGCCGGGTGCTGGCGAGACAATTAACGAGCGCACTCCGCGAACGTTACGCCTGTTTTACGCCGCGCTTCCCGATGTCGAGAACAGCAAACTCACCCTCACGGGCCCTGCGGGCGACTATAGCCTTCGCGGTTTGCATACAATGGGCGCCGACGATCTCATGGTCGAAATCTACCAGCCAGCGCTAACCAACGGACACTACACCGTGCAGTGGAAAACGCGTGTCGAGGGTGATGATGCTGACTACGCCGGCGAATACACATTCGAAGTCGCTCTGCCCCAGTAAGAGGGCATTTTCGTATTACCCCAGCGCTAGTTTGGGTGCTGTGAGTTTCCCCCGGTTGTCCTTTAGTCATTCAGCTCAATAGTCCTCTCAGGCGGCATCTCCGAGGACATTGGTGCGCTGCGCTTGAGTTAGATCAAAGTGGTAGGCGGCGTCCTCGCTATACTCTTGTTTCATATTAGCCACTCCTAGCTGTAGTGGTGAGTTGGGAGAGGGGAAGCATGANCAATTCGATTTATTCATTCCTGCTATTTAAAGCCCTCTATGCGCCAAAAGCAGCGTTCGCCCGCCTGGTCGCCGAAGATCCCGCACCGTTACGAATTCTATTCAGATATTCACTGTGGCTATTGTTGCTGCCGCCATTGTTCTCGTTTGTTGGCGCGTCCCAGTTTGGCTGGCGTCTTGGCGCAACAGAGCCACTGTTTATGGCAAAAGAGGCGCTCGTACTCATAAGTATTGGGTATTTTTGTATTCTCTTTTTTGGCCTTGTGACGACCGCGCTGATTAGCCGCTGGATGGCAGATACCTACGGGGCAAATGCCTCGTTTGGCCGGCACGTTGCGCTGATCACTATCGTGGGAGAGCCGCTCGCCGTCGCGAGCGCTGCGCATCTTTTTCCAGATGTCTTCCTCAACGCCCTTGTCTTAATTCCGACAACCATCTGGGCAATGTATCTCCTTTACACGGGTATTCCACTTGCACTCGACATACCGTCCGAGAGGGGAATGCTGATGGCGTCGTCACTTGTTGGTTGGCTTCTGGTCGCNGCGGTGAGCTTGCTCGGCATCAGCATGTCGCTTTGGACATTGGGTGTCGGTCCACTGCTGGGGGTTTAACAGAAGCGACAGAAGCGTAAGTTATTGGGCTTTCGTCCAGTGTAATTATTGATATCGACTTAGTGAAAAAGGAGGCTAACGCCCCAACATGTCAGCGACACTAGCGACAAGATCAGACGCAGCCGAGGCGGTGAATAACGACCCGCTACACGATTCGCCGGCGGATATTTACGAAGACAAAGTAGTCATTCGCCTAATTCAGTTCTCGGTGGTTTGGGCAGTCGTGGCGATGACCGCAGGGGTTTATCTCTCGGCCGAACTGCTGTGGCCAACGATCGATTTTGGACAGTTTTGGCTTTCGTTCGGCCGACTGCGACCACTGCATACTAATGGCATCATCTTTGGTTTTGGCGTCTCAGCGCTTATGGCCACAGGTTTCTACAGCGTGCAGCGCACCTCACATGTACGTCTCTACTCGCCAAGACTCGCGTGGTTTTGCTGCTACGCATGGCAACTTATTGTGCTGCTCGGCGGATTATCGCTGCTTGCTGGCTGGAACAGCACAAAAGAATACGCCGAACTCGAGTGGCCTTTCGACATCGCCATCGCGATTGTTTGGGTGCTCTTTGGCGTCGTTTTCTTTGGGACAATCGCGACTCGAAAAATACGTCCAATTTATATTTCTAACTGGTTTTACGGCGCACTGATTATAGTTATCGCGATGTTGCATATCGTGAACAACCTAGCGATTCCTGTGACAATCGGGAAATCCTATTCGCTGTTTGCAGGTGCGCAAGACGCAGTAGTGCAGTGGTGGTATGGGCATAACGCAGTCGGGTTTCTGCTCACGGGCGGTTTTCTTGGCATGATGTATTACTTTCTACCTAAACATTCTGGACGCCCGATTTGGAGTTATCGNTTATCAGTTGTCGCATTCTGGGCGTTTACCTACAGCTACATATGGGCGGGCCCCCATCACCTGCATTACAGCGCGATTCCCGAGTGGGTTCAGTCACTCGCTGTGGTGATGAGCGTGATTCTCCTCGCACCCTCTTGGGCGACGATGATCAACGGCATCATGACGGTTAGCACCGCGTGGGAAAAACTTAAAACCGATCCTGCTTTGAAGTTCATCGTTCTGTCGCTGGCGTTCTACGGGCTCGCTACGTTTGAAGGGCCGATGATGTCGTTCCCGAGTGTGAATGTCGTGAGCCATTTTACCGACTGGACCATCGGTCATGTGCATTCGGGCGCGCTTGGATGGAATGCGATGATTACCTACGGCACTTTCTATTTTATGGTGCCTCGCCTAGTTGGTGCGCCGCTGTACAGCGTACGCCTAGCGAATATTCATTTTTGGATGGCACTCGCGGGCACGATGCTTTATATCGTTTCAATGTGGGGTGCGGGCGTGTCTCAAGGTTTGCTCTGGCTCAGCGTTGATGAAATCGGTGAGCTGTCTTTCAGTTTTAAAGACATTATGGCGAGCATGCAGCCGTTTTACGCATTACGACTCATCGCAGGGCTTATCTTCTTAATCGGCACGTGCCTCATGGCATTCAACCTATTTAAGACTCTTGCGGGAAGACACGCTGTGGTTGTTAAGGCACCGCCAGTCGACCCTGCCTATGCGATGGTTAAGGAGGTGGCAGCATGAGCGCTCTCTCGCTGCACAAGCGCATAGAAGAGAATACAGGCCTACTCATTTTTGGCATCCTTTTGGTGTCATCCATAGGTGGTCTGGTGCAAATATTGCCGGTGCTCAATCAAGAGAGCCTGCAAGAGCCAACGGCTAATACGAAACCTTACACTGCGGTGGAGCTTACAGGCCGGGATATCTATATTCGCGAAGGCTGCAGTGTCTGCCATTCACAGCAGATTCGACCTTTAATCGCCGAGGTCGAACGCTACGGTCCTTATTCGCGCGCGGGCGAGTTTGTTTACGACAGGCCATTTCTCTGGGGGTCNAAACGAACAGGGCCCGACCTTCANCGTGTGGGNGGNAAATTCTCGGACGACTGGCATCGTGTCCACTTAATTGACCCAAGGTCTGTTGTACCTGAGAGCATAATGCCCGGTTACCCGTGGCTCGCTCGCCGCAACGCCAACCAAGCAGGCGATATCGTTGCGAAGATGAAGGCGCTTGCGATACTTGGTCATCCTTACACACAAGAGCAGATCGCGACAGCCGAGTCTAAATTAGAGGGCCTGCTCGAAATAGATACGCTGATTGTTTATCTACAAATGCTTGGCACGGGTTTAGATAAGGAGATTATCCGATGACACTATTTATCTTTGTCGGTGACATGTTGGTGATGGCATTCATGGTGGGTGTCGCTATTTGGTTCGGCACCTCGGGTACCAGCGAATCAGCACTTGCCGCAGCTCGGATCCCGCTCGAAGACGAAGATCGCGGCGATGCGGTGTCGGTCTCCTCCGCACGGTCGGCAGCTGCGAGCGCGAGTCAAACGAGAGGCGACCGTCATNATGGCTGATTTGCCTATTGGCTTTTGGAGTGGCTGGATTGTCGTGCTNACCTGCGTCTCACTCGCGACTCTCGCGTGGGTTGTGCTCAGCGTCTATTTTTCTTCGCCGGATGTAAAAACTGGCGACGCCGATGCGCACGAGCCCGTATGGGACGGCGATTTGCGAGAGGGCTCCAGCGCGCCTCCACTCTGGTGGTTTTGGATGCTTTTGGGCGCGATGGTTTTCTCTTTAGTCTATTTAATGCTCTATCCGGGACTTGGGTCTTTCGAGGGCTTGCTAAACTGGTCGCAGGGTAAGCGCTTAGTGTCTAGCTACGAAAACTATGAAGCGAGTTTCGACACGCGCCGTGCAGAGATAGCTAACCTAAGCCTTGCTGAGGTGCAGGCAGACCCAGTGCTTATGGCAACGGCTGATCGCATTTTTCGCCGCGAGTGCTCGGCGTGTCATGGTATCGATGGTCGCGGTCAGGCGTCGCTTTTTCCAAATTTGATGGACACCGATTGGCAATGGGGAGGCTCCC
>JGI26086J50260_1000819_pt1 | contig 19271 bp, 21 predicted proteins | sample SaaInl3SG_22_DNA_FD_50260 | JGI IMG/M metagenome (IMG submission 50260)
AGCGTTCACGCGCCTTCAAGGGCGTGGCACCATCCTTATTGGCGCGGCGGATTGTAAATTGGAAATCACTGCTTGGCAGACGCCCCGGAAAACCACGATGTTTCAGCATGTCGCCCTCCAACCTTGGTTGAGCGCGAACTGGGGGACGGTGTTTATGGTCCGGACGGGCGTTGCGGCCCGTCCGGCCAAAAGGTCATCAGTTGTACTTGTTGTACACCGGTTCCTGAACGATTGGTGCCGGCTCGACATAGATGATTTCTTCCTGCTGCGGTGCGCGCGAACATGCTGCAACGCTGGCCAAAGCGGCCACTGCAAGAAGGGCTTTGATGCTCTTGGACATCTTGCTCTCCTGTTATTATGGACCACGCGTGGGCACGTCCCGCGCATGGCAGAGGTATCGGGTGCAGTCTTGCAACCTGTCGCTAGAATAACCTGAAATGTCATCTTTCCCCACTGGAATTGAGCGCTTGGGCCATGCTGTGGCCGCGCTGCATCAAATACTTGTCCACATGAAAGTGGTCTCGCAACATATTGTGGTTGCATTAAAAAACCTCCCAGATGCAGTCGCCGTTTTCGAGGGTATATCCCGCGAAAAACTGAGTTGCTTCAGGGGCGGCCTGCCCGCGTGGCACGATCCTGTCCATCATTTGCACAACGACCATGGCGGGTTGTTCGGCCTGATTTGCAGCCGCCTCAAGCCCCCATGTGCCACAAATCCAATCCAGATCGACCTGCGCATCATCAGGGTCAAACCCCTCCTGCCCGATCGCTGGGGCCAAGACACGCACGACCAGCCACAGCTCTCCCGTTCCAGGCTGGGTCTCGGGCAGCGTCTCCACCAATTCCAAGGCCTGCCCCGAGGGCGGCATTGCATGGGCCATTGGTGCGAGAGCACAGAACGAAAAGAGAGCCGCGAGACGCGCCGCATTGATCATGACGCGCCCTCCATGGTTGGGCGTTTGGCGACACAATCAATCTCGACCAGTGCGCCCACGGCCAAGCCCGTCACGCCAATCGTCGTGCGCGCAGGCCGACGATCCACTGGAAAAAAGCTCTGATAGGTCTCGTTGAACGCCGCATAATCGCGGTCAAACTCGGTCAGATAGGCGCGCATCTGCACCACATGGCTCAAATCAAGGCCGACCCCTTTGAGGATCAATTCCAGATTTTCCATCACCCGCCGTGTCTGCGCCACGACCCCTTCGGGCAAAGGCGCATCGGGAGCGTGAGGGTCAGTTGGCATCTGCCCCGTGAGCATGACCCAGCCATCAACCTCGACAGCATGCGAAAAGGGCGCCACAGGGCGTGGCCCTTCTTGGATCATATGGAAGATTGGTGTGGTGTTATCCATGCCTGTCATCCCGCCGAGCGACCCATCCCGCGCTCAAAGCGGGATATTGTCGTGCTTTTTCCACGGCATCTTTTTTGATTTCCGACGCAGCATCGCAAAGGCACGGCTGACACGGCGGCGCGTGCTGCGGGGTTGGATCACCTCATCGATAAAGCCCCGCTCGGCCGCCACAAAAGGGTTGGCAAAACGATCTTCATATTCCTTGGCGCGCGCGGCGATCTTATCGGCATCGCCCAATTCCGAGCGATACAGGATCTCGGTCGCGCCCTTTGCCCCCATCACGGCAATCTCTGCCGTGGGCCAGGCATAATTCACATCAGCCTGCAGATGCTTTGAGGCCATCACATCATAGGCCCCGCCATAGGCTTTGCGTGTGATCACCGTCACCATCGGCACAGTCGCCTCACCATAGGCAAACAGCAGTTTGGCCCCATGTTTGATCACGCCGTTATACTCCTGACTGGTGCCTGGCAAAAATCCGGGCACATCCACAAGCGTCAGGATCGGAATCTCGAAGCAGTCACAAAAGCGCACGAAACGGGCCGCTTTGCGGCTGGCGTCAATATCCAAGACCCCCGCCAACATCATGGGCTGATTGGCCACAACCCCCACTGTCTGCCCCTCAAGGCGGATAAACCCTGTGATGATATTCTGCGCGAAGTCTTCCTGTATCTCGAAGAAATCGCCCTCATCGCCGATCTTATGGATCAGCTCTTTCATATCATAGGGCGTGTTCGGATTGTCGGGCACCAGCGTATCAAGGCTGTCCTCAATGCGCTCGGGATCATCGAAGAAGGGCCGCACGGGGGGCTTTTCGCGGTTCGACAGGCAGGAAATCAACCAAACGGCGCACTTCGGCCAAGGCCTCGACATCATTCTCGAACGCCCCATCCGCGACCGAGCTTTTCTTGGTATGGGTCGATGCCCCGCCAAGCTCTTCCGCAGTCACGACCTCATTGGTGACGGTCTTCACCACATCGGGGCCCGTCACAAACATGTAGGAGCTGTCTTTCACCATGAAGATGAAATCCGTCATCGCAGGCGAATAGACCGCCCCACCCGCGCAAGGCCCCATGATCAAGCTGATCTGCGGGATCACGCCCGAGGCTTCGATATTGCGCTGGAAAATTTCGCCATAGGCGGCAAGCGAGTCCACACCTTCCTGAATACGCGCGCCCCCTGAATCGTTGATCCCGATCACAGGCGCGCCATTTTGCATCGCCATATCCATGATCTTGCAGATTTTCTGCCCGTGCGTCTCGGAGACCGATCCACCCAAAACGGTGAAATCCTGACTATAGACATAGACCATACGGCCATTAATCGTGCCCCAGCCTGTGATAACACCATCACCGCGCGGCTTGCTCTCGGGCATGCCGAAATCGGTACAGCGGTGGGTAACGAACATGTCATATTCTTCAAAGCTCCCCTCATCGAGAAGCAATTCCAAACGCTCTCGCGCCGTCAGCTTGCCCTTGCTGTGCTGCGCATCAATCCGCTTTTGCCCACCACCCAAACGCGCTTCGGCGCGGCGGCCCTCCAATTCCTGAAGAATGTCTTTCACCTGTTGCCCCCTGTCGGCCAGCCTATGGCACGGTTCGGTCCAAAATTTGGACCAACCTAGCGAGCCATCACACAGGCGGCGAGTCCCTTCTAGAATATTTGCAAAATATTTAGCCACTCAATCTGGAAAACTGCAAAACAGCAAACTCCGCATTTCGAACCCGCCCCGCCGCCACAAAGGGCTGGACCTGCGCCCTCTCAAGGCGTAGCTCTTTTTCAATGACATCCCATGTAAAGGTCCGGTTTCTAGACAGGACAACGCCCCCGCATATTTTCACCTTGATCGTGCTCACTGGATTGGGCGCGCTGTCGATGAATATGTTTTTGCCGTCATTGCCCAGAATGTCCGAGTATTTCGGGGCCGACTATCGGCTGATGCAGCTCTCGGTTGCGCTCTATCTTGCGGTGAATGCGGTGCTTCAAGTCATCGTGGGGCCCCTATCAGACCGTTATGGGCGCCGCCCCGTTCTTCTGGCTGGGTTTGCAATCTTCGTGCTGGCCACGATTGGCTGTGTTCTCGCCAAATCGATCGAGGTTTTCCTTGTCTTCCGCATGGCGCAAGCCGCAAGTGCTGTCGGCATGGTTTTAGGGCGCGCCGTTATCCGCGACCTCTACCCGCAAGAGCAAGCCGCCTCCATGATCGGCTATGTGACCATGGGCATGGCCGTTGTTCCCATGCTTGGCCCGATGCTCGGAGGTCTGCTGCAACAGATGTTCGACTGGCAGTCCAATTTCTGGGTCTTGGTGATCTTGGGGCTCATGGTCATCGCGCTGGTTTACCGCGATTTGGGCGAAACAGCCGAGCTTGGAACCTCCAGCCTCCGCGAGCAGATCGCCCAATATCCCGAGCTGCTCACCTCGCGCCGCTTTTGGGGCTATTGCTTCGCCGCGGCTTTCGCTTCTGGGGCCTTTTTCGCTTATCTAGGCGGCGCGCCCTATGTCGGCACAGTGGTCTTCCAGCTCGAACCCGCGGCTTTGGGCTTTTACTTCGGCGCCCCTGCCCTTGGGTATTTCTTCGGCAATTTCATCTCCGGCCGCTACTCCGTGCGTTTCGGGATCAACAAGATGATCCTATGGGGAACCTTGCTGACCGTCGGTGGCCTGACTGCGTCACTGCTGACCTATATGCTTGGCCTCAAAACCGCGCCTGCCTTTTTCGGACTNATGAGCCTTGTCGGTCTGGGCAATGGCATGGTGCTGCCCAATGCCACCTCNGGCATGCTCTCGGTGCGCGCGCATTTGGCGGGCACCGCATCAGGGCTCGGAGGGGCTATCATGTTGGGCGGCGGGGCCAGCCTGTCGGCCCTTGCNGGATCGCTGCTGACCTTGGGCGATGGGGCCTTGCTGCTCATCATCATCATGCTGGTGCCTGCACTCCTCTCGGTCGCGTCAATCCTATACACAATCCGCCGCGAGCGCGCCGTGGCGCCGCTCTAGAGCTATCTTTGCTTTCTTAAATACTTGTCTTGCCGAAATCTTTGCAAACTGTGAAAATGGTCTTTGCAAAGACAGGGATCCAAGATGGCGACACGCAAACTCTATGCTGGTGCAAAGCTGCGCGAAATCCGCACGCGGCTTGATCTGACCCAAAAAGAATTTGCCAGCAAATTGGGCGTCTCGCTGCCCTATCTCAACCAGATGGAGAACAATAACCGCCCCGTTTCAACGGGTGTGGTTCTGGGTCTGGCGCAGGAATTCGGCTTTGATGTGACCGAGCTATCCTCGGGCGATACCGAACGTCTGGTCTCGGATATGCGCGAGGCATTGGCCGATCCGATCTTTGCCGAAGCCATGCCGCCTTTGGCCGATCTGCGCCTGACCGCGTCCAATGCACCNGCCTTGGCGCGGGCGCTTCTTGATTTGCACAAAGGCTACCGCCAAGCCCATGAACGCCTCGCCTCACTTGACGAGGCATTGGGCCGCGAAGGTGCGCCCACAGGTCCCAGCCCTTGGGAAGAGGTGCGCGATTTCTTCCATTATTGCGACAATTACATTGATGCCGTGGACCGCGCGGCGGAACGGTTTGCACAAAACGCCAAGGGGGATCTGGCCGCCTATACCGCACGCGTTCTTGAAAATATGGGCATCACCATCCGCTATGAGGCGGGGTCTGGCGTGCGCCATTATGATCCCGCCACCCGCAAGCTGACGCTGTCGCCCCGCGCCGCCCCTGAGACACAGCGCTTCCAGCTTCTGCATCAATATGCGCTTTTGGGCCAAGAGAAGCTGCTGGAGGCAACGCTGGATCTGGCGCGCTTCAAAACCGACACGGCGCGCTCCATCGCTCAGATCGGCATGGCCAATTATTTCGCAGGCGCGGTCCTGATGCCCTATACCCGTTTTGCCGAGGCCGCCCGCGAGACCCGCCATGATCTCGAACGCCTCTCGATCCAGTTCGGCGCCTCTATCGAACAGATCGCGCATCGCCTCTCAACGCTTCAACGCCCCGGCGCAAAAGGGGTGCCGTTCTTTTTCACCCGCGTCGATCAGGCGGGCACCATCACCAAACGCCACTCCGCCACCAAATTGCAATTTGCCCGCTTTGGCGGGGCCTGCCCTTTGTGGAATGTCCATTCCGCCTTCGAGACGCCAGGCCAGTTCCTGCGCCAATTGGCCGAGACGCCAGACGGCGCGCGCTATTTCATCCTTGCGCGCGATGTATCGAAATCAGGCGGGGCATGGGGCGCGCCCTTGCGCCGCTTTGCGATCTCGCTCGGCTGCGAGGTCAAACATGCTGCCGATCTGGTTTATGCCGATGGCATGCCGCTTGGCGATGACGCAACCTATCAACCCATCGGAATTTCCTGCCGGATTTGCGAACGCATTGGCTGCCACCAACGCTCGGTGCCACCGCTCGAGCGTAAATTGCATGTCGACCCGCATCACCGCGACACCCTGCCCTATGAGATCGAACGTTGACGCAGCGCCCCTCGCCGCACTAGTCAATAAGACACAGGTAAAAGGACGACCCCCATGGAAATGAAAGCAACCCGCACCATCGCCGCCGACCGCGCAACCGTTTGGGCCGCGCTCAATTCCGCCGAGGTTCTCAAGGATTGCATTCCAGGCTGTGAGGAACTGACGGGCAGCCCCGAAGACGGGTTCCAAGCCACCGTCAAACAAAAGGTCGGCCCCGTTAAAGCGACCTTTAAGGGCGAGGTCACGCTCTCCGATATCGTGGTGAATGAAAGCTACAAGATCGCAGGCGCAGGTAAGGGCGGTGTTGCGGGCTTTGCCAATGGCAGCGCCGTTGTCACCCTCAGCGACAATCCCGAGGGCGGCACCGATCTTNGCTATGATGTGCAGGCCAAGGTTGGCGGGAAGATCGCGCAGCTTGGCTCGCGGCTGATCGACAGTTTCGCCACCAAAATGGCCGANAAGTTTTTCGAAGCCTTTCAAACCCGCGTCGAAGAAGGCGAGCCTGAGGCCGAGGCGTAAACNTCACCCANCAAAACAAAAGCGCCCAAAGCCACGCCGCCATCCAAGGCAGGCGTGGTTTCTTCTTTCCGTCAGGCCCCAGACCTCTATGCTGAGCCCGAGATTTTCGGGGAGGATATCATGGCCGATCATATTCGCTGGGGCATTCTGGGCGCCTCCAATTTCGCCCAAAAGACGATGGGGCCCGCAATCAACGAGGCCCGCCGCTCGCGTCTTGTTGCGCTGGCCACCCGCAGCCCGGATAAGGCCCGCCCCTTTGCGGATCTGTCCCCGGGCCTCCGCTTGCATGACAGCTATGACGCCTTGCTTGCCGACCCCGAGATTGACGCGGTCTATATACCCCTTCCCAATGCGCTGCATGTGGAGTGGTCGCTCAAAGCGGCCGCTGCGGGCAAGGCGGTGCTCTGCGAAAAACCGATCGCCATGCAGGAGGCCGATTTCGACCNCCTGATTGCCGCCNGCGCNCAAAGCGGCTGCCTGATTGCCGAGGCCTATATGCCAGTGCATCACCCGCAATGGTCCCGTATCCGAAGCCTTATTGCCCAAGGTGAAATCGGCGACCTCCACACCGTCACAGGCTGTTTTTCCTACGGGCTGCACGCCAAGGGAAATGTGCGCAATAAGGCTGATCTTGGCGGGGGTGGCTTGCGCGATGTCGGCGTCTATCCGATCGGCACCTTCCGCTACGCCACAGGCCTAGAGCCGCAGGTCACATCCGCCGATTTCATCTGGGAAGACGGTGTTGATGCCTCCGCTTGGATCACCGCAAGGGCTGGCGAGACACGGTTTTCCTTCCACACCTCCATGCGCACCACCCGCAGACAGGAAATGACCTTTGAAGGCACCAAAGGCTCGCTCCGCGCCACCGCNCCCTTCAACCCTGGAACGGATTTTCATGGCAGCGTGATCCTGCGCATTGAGGGCGAAGGCGATCTGGAAGAAACCCATACCCATTACCCCGGCACGCGCCAATATGCTCTTCAGGTCGAAAACTTCTGCGCAACCCTGTTGGATGGCACGGCCTATCCCTGCCCGCTGGAATTTTCGCGCGGCACGCAGGCCGTNATTGACGCAGCCTTTGCAATGGGCAACCCGCCCACCTAAACTGGTGCCATAGCGATAAAGGAGCCTGCCAATGACGGATGCCAATGATGACAAGCTCGAAGGCCGCCTGCATGGCGATCAGATTGAGCCCGAGGCCCGTGAAGGCTTGGGCATGCGGGCGCTTTATATGATCCTGATTTGGATCATGCTGAGCTTTACCCAGACCATCCTGTCGGTGCTCACGGTGATCCAATTCGTGATCATGCTGGTCAATGGCGGCAAGCCCAATGACCGTCTGGCCGAATTTGGAACCGATCTTGGCATCTGGATCGCCAAGGCCGCGCGTTATCAAACGGCGGCCTCGCAGGTGAAACCATGGCCATGGACCGACCTCGACTAATCCTAGCCGCGCTGGAGGGCTACGCCTCCATGGCTTCCAATTGATCGATAAAGCCTTCGATCATGCTCAAGCCCTTATCCCAGAACGCAGGGTCCGAGGCATCAAGCCCGAAGGGTGCCAACAACTCCTTATGGTGCTTTGAACCGCCCGCTTTGAGCATCTCGAAATATTTTTCCTCAAAGCCCTCTCCGCCTTCTTCATAAACCGCATAAAGCGCGTTCACGAGGCCGTCTCCGAAAGCATAGGCATAGACATAAAAGGGCGAGTGGACGAAATGCGGGATATAGGCCCAGAAGGTCTCATAACCCGGCATGTAGTTGAACACAGGGCCAAGGCTTTCCGCCTGAACACTCATCCATAGCGCATTGATATCATCAGGCGTCAACTCGCCTTCACGGCGCGCCTCATGCAATTTGCACTCAAAATCATAAAACGCGATCTGGCGGATCACGGTGTTGATCATATCCTCGACCTTGCCCGCCAGCATCACCTTGCGCGCGGCATCATCCTTGGCTTGGCCAAGCATCTTCTTGAAGGTCAGCATCTCGCCAAAAACGCTTGCGGTTTCTGCCAAGGTTAGCGGCGTGGAGGACAGCAATTCCCCCTGCCCCGCCGCCAGACGCTGATGCACACCATGGCCCAATTCATGCGCCAAGGTCATCACATCGCGCGGCTTGCCAAGATAATTCAGCATCACATAAGGATGCACATCCACAACCGTTGGATGCGCAAAAGCGCCGGGTGCCTTGCCCTCTTTCACGCCCGCATCAATCCAGCCATCGGTGAAAAACGGCTCGGCCAATTCCGCCATGCGTGGGTCAAAATCGTGATAGGCCTCCGAGACCAGCTTACGCGCATCTTCCCATGCCACAATGCGCTGATCCTCCATCGGAAGCGGCGCGTTGCGATCCCAGACTTCCAATGTCTCCAGCCCCAACCATTTGGCCTTAAGCGCATAATAGCGGTGCGACAGGCGCGGATANGCNGCAACAACCGCATTGCGCAGCGCCTCGACAACCTCTGGCTCCACATGATTGGCCAAATGCCGCGACATTTGCGGTGAGGGGAGTTTGCGCCAGCGATCCGAAATCTCTTTCTCTTTGGCCAGCGTGTTATGCACCCGCGCAAATAGCGGTAGCCTCTTGCCAAAGCTCTCGGCCAAGGCGCGCGCGCCTGCCTCCCGCTTGCTCCGCTCTGGGTCCGTCATCAGGTTCAAGGTCGCCTCGATCCCAAGTGTCTCCCCCTCGACATCAAAGCTCATCCCCGCAATCGTTTCATCAAACAGCTTNTTCCAAGCCGATGACCCAACGACCGATTGGTCATGNAGGAATTTCTCCAATTCATCCGAAAGTTGATGCGGTTTCATCGCGCGCATTCTGTCAAAAACAGGCTTATAGCGCGCCAAATCCGCATTCTCNCCCATCATGCGGTCATAGTCGGCATCTTCAATACGGTTGAACTCAAGACTAAAGAAAACAAGCGGCGTGGTGAAACTCGTGATCTTGTCCTGCATATCCGACATGAATTTCGCGCGATCCGCATCGGTCGTGTGCTGGTAATAGCGCAAACCGGCAAAGGACATGATCCGCCCCGCAACCACATCGATCTTTTCGTATTTCAGAACGCAATCCAGCATGCCCTTGCCATCAAGGCCGGCCAGATTTCCCTCATAGGTCTTGGCAAAATCCGCACAGCTCGCCTCAAGCCAGTCCAGATCACGCAGCAATTCAGGCGCATCCTCGGCCTTATAGAGATCGCTCAAATCCCATTCCGGCAAATCCCCCAAATCCCGCGCCCCCATATCTGCAGTGGCGTCACGAAGAGGGTTTGGAAAATTCAACGTCATGGGGCGATATCCTTTATGGGTCTTGGCACAGTTCTCCAAGATATGCGCTTCAACCCCGCCAGCCTCAACCCCAAGGGACAAAAAGCGCAGCCATCGGCTTCATCTTTCCAAAAATACGAAAGGAATTTTGCCTTGGCAAAATCACAACGCCGTAGGCGCTAGGACGTAAGGTCAATATCCAAAACCACAGGAAAATGATCCGAGGCCGTCAAAAGCGCTTTGCACAAGGTCTGATCCTGCCAGCAATACGGATCATCAAAAGGATGCCAGATGCGCCAGCCCCGCGCTTTGGGCCGCAGATCGGGCGAGACCATGATGTAATCCAGCAAGGCCGAAAGGAAGCGATCTTCATGTTTGAGAAAGAACCGCGCTGTTGTGGGTTGCGCCGAAATACGGCTCTGCAAAGCCNGCGCGGCATGGGGATCAAATAGGCGGCTCTCATTNCCCGAGCCTGTTCCCAAAACAATCTCAATGCCCGAGCGGCCGAATAATTCCTCATATTCATCCAAACCGGGGCCATCATTGAAATCACCCAGCACAATCAAAGGCTCACGCGCCTCGAGATGCTCCTCCACGCGGCCCCGCAGCCAGATGCATTGCGCCAATTGCTTGCGCCGATTGGCAATCGAAATGCGCATCGCCTCATCTCGGTTGCGCGCGCCATGCGGCGCTTTCGATTTCACATGCACCCCAATCAGCCGCAGGGCCTGCCCCGCGGTCTCCAGCGCCACCTCCAAGGGCGGCTTGGAAAAGGTCACCAAATCCTCAGAAGCATCGACATCAAGATCGATCCGGAATGTGCCGTCGAAACGGGGCGATGCCTTGCTGCCCTGTTTCCCCGCAAACGCCCCGCGCGGATCATGGCGGGCCTCCATCTTGTCAGGGTCAAACAGCAGCATGATTTCCTGCTGCGTATCATTGGCATAGCCGATCAGCGCCTTGCGCGCCCTGATCCCGAAATGTGCCGCAAAGCTTTCCAGCGCCACCCGCCCGTCGCGATGCCGCGAGCTATCGGGCGCCTCGACCACCATAATCGCATCCGCATCCAGCGCCTGAAACACATGGCCAAGCGCCTCGATCTGCTCATGGCGGCGCACATTATGCCGCCCCGACCAGCTATGCTTGAAAATCAGCTGCCCCTCATCGTCAAAGAGGTTCGAGAACCACTCGACATTATAGGTGGCAATCCGCATGAGCGCTCAGCCCCCGTAATGGGCAGAGATTTCATCCCATGCCTGATTGATCGCGGCCATTTTGGATTCCGCCAGTTTGACGGCTTCCTCAGGAACCCCGCGCGCCTGCATGCGGTCGGGATGGGTCTCGCGCACCCATTGGCGGTACACATCGCGTATCTCGGCAAGGCTCATCGTCGTCTCGACACCCAAAACGGTATAGGGGTCAGGTGCTGCATCAGGCACATTGCGCGCGCGCATGCTGTTAAAGCGCGGCGCGGGAATGCCGAAAATCTCGGCCACGCGCTCAAGAAACTGGTCCTCATTGGGGTGATATTCGCCATCGGCACAGGCGATATGGAACAGCCCCTCCATCAGATCCGATAAAACCTCGCTGCCTTGGTCGAACATCCGCGCGATCCTGCGGGCATATTCCTCAAAACCTGCCACATCCTCTCGTGCGAGGTTGAAGACACGTGCCGCGGCAGGCTCATCCTCGGGCGGAACATGGAAAATCTCGCGGAACGCCGTCACCTCGTCGCGGGTCACCTGACCATCGGCCTTGGCCATCTTGGCGCTGAGCGCAATCACCGCAATCGTAAAGCCGACCGTCCGCTCGGGCGGGGTGCGCAGCTTCTCGAAAACCGCCGAGAGACCTTCCCCGCTGGCCAGCGCTGCAAGCGCCTCGGATATGCGTGTCCAAAGTGACATAGGTCCCTTTTAGACAGGCCCGCCTGATTTGTCAGAGGAATTTCTGCATCAGCACAAGATCATGCCAGCGCCCGAATTTCCGCCCCACTTCAGGCATGCGGCCCACATCATGATAGCCGATTGCGGCATGAAATTTCTGGCCTGCGATATTCTCGCCAGAAATGCCCGCAACCATCACATGAACGCCTTGCGCGCGGGCGGCCTCTTCAAGGGCGGCCATCAAAGCCGCACCATGACCACGGCCCTTGGCAGCCTCCAGAACATGGATGGAATGCTCGGCCGTATGGGCATAGCCCGGACCGTTGCGAAATTGCGAGCAGGTCACAAACCCCGCCACCTGCCCCTCCAATTCACAGACAAAGAAGGGGTGTTGCGCGATTTGGTCCAAGATCTGTTGCGGCGTTTTCTCGGCAGTTGTGAAGGTGATCGCGGTATCGCGGATCGCATGGTTCCAGATATCCGCGATCGCCGCTGCATCCTTTGCCTGTGCAAGCCGGATCACAGGGCCACCTGCCCCGCTGGCGTTTGCAAAACAACCGTCATATCAGCCGTGGCCCCGCCCACAATCTCCAGCCTCGGGTCTTGTATCAGGGGCGCAAGGGCGGCCTTCAAAGCCCCCGCCTCGGGCGAGACAAGCCGCAAACGGGCAAGGCGAATATCATGATCAGGCAGGCGCGGNGCGGGATGGGCGCTTCCCTCCCATTGGATCAGGGCGGGGAATAGGCCATCAAAGGGCAGCTTGCCATTTTTCGGGATCGCCATGCGCCAGCTCAGATCACCGCGCTGCAAGGGCCAGACCGCCCCCGCCCCTTCAGGGCTTGCGGCCAAGGCAGCATCCAGATCAGGCACGCGGCAAATCCAAGTTGTGGCGCGCGTGGCACCGATGAAATTATCCAGATCAAACCAGCGCGGCTGGTTCGGGCGCTTGGCCTCAGGGTCGACCGCAATCACCTCGAGATATTCCTCAGGCCCAAGCGAGAGCAGTTTGTTATGCGTGCCCATGGCCTCATGCTGGCCACCTGTGGCCAGTTCCACGCCCAAAGCCTCTTCGACATCGGGCACCCCGTAGGTCAGGGTTTCCGCCGATATCGCGATATGATCAAGCGTCAGCATGGTCGGGCCTTTCGTTATTCTGGTCGGTCACAGACATTGTGTTCCCTGATCAAAGCGATAAGCCAAGAGGGAAAGTGCAAATTCACCGAGACCCGCGATCATGAGCACCGCCCCAGACAAGCAGCTTTCCCGCAAAACAGCCCTTGCCGCGCGCAAGCAGGCCTTTGATGCCCATGGCCCCGACCTTGCGGCGGCCATCGCGGCTTTGCTGGATGAGATCGGGCCGATCACGGGGCAGGTCATCGCAGGCTATATGCCGATGCGCTCGGAGCTATCGCCGCTTTCTGCAATGGCCGCACTGGCAGAGCAAAACCGCATTTGCGTTCCCGTGATCGAGGCCAAGGCCACGCCTTTGCGTTTTCGCGAATGGAGCCCTGATGCGGAAATGACCGCCGGCGAATTTGGCGCGATGATCCCTGTCGCGGGGCCGTGGCTGACCCCCGATATCGTGATCGTGCCTTTGGTGGGCTTTGACAAAAGCGGAAACAGGCTTGGCTATGGCGGCGGGTTTTATGACCGCACATTGGAGCAATTGCGCGCGCAACGCCCCTTGCGCGCAATCGGATTTGCCTTTGCTGCGCAACAGCTTGCCACCCTTACGCCAGAGCCGACCGACCAGCCCCTTGATGCCATCGTCACCGAGACGGGCGTGATCCGCCCCTGACTTCTTCGCTTGCCCGAAACGCGCGAAGGGCCTAAGCCCCTTTGTCATGAGAATACTCTTCCTCGGAGACGTGATGGGCCGCGCGGGTCGCACCGCCATCACCCAACGCCTGCCAAAGCTTCGCGATGAGTGGAAGCTCGATTTTGTCGTGGTCAATGGCGAGAATGCAACCTCGGGCATGGGGCTGTCGGGCAGCCATGCCAAAACGCTTCTGGAGGCGGGCATCGATTGCCTGACCTTGGGCGATCATGCGTTTGACCAGCGCGATATGTTGCAATTCATCGAACATGAGCCGCGTATCCTGCGCCCGCTCAACATCGCCAAACAAGCCCCGGGCCGTGGCGCACGGCTGTTTGCCGCCACAGGCGGGCGGAAAGTGCTGGTCACGCAGGCTTTGGGGCAGGTTTTCATGAAACAACCCTATGATGATCCGTTCTCCGCACTGGACCCTGTTCTGAAATCCCACCCGCTTGGCGGCATGGCGCAGGCCGTGATCGTGGATATGCATTGCGAAGCGACATCGGAGAAAATGGCCATGGGTCATTTCTGTGACGGGCGCGCCAGCCTTGTTGTTGGCACGCATACCCACGTGCCCACAGGGGATGCGCAAATCCTCAATGGTGGCACAGGCTATCTGAGCGATGCAGGCATGTGCGGCGATTACAATTCCGTCATAGGCATGGAAAAAGCCGAACCGATGCGCCGCTTTATTACTGGCATGCAGAAAGAACGGTTCACCCCCGCCAATGGCGAGGCGACACTCTCTGGTGTTTTCATCGAAACCGATGATCGCAGCGGCCAGACCAAACGCATTGCTCCGATCCGCATTGGCGGGCGTCTGGCTGAGGCCACTCCGTGACACGTCAAAAACTGGGCCTATTCGGCGTGCTGATCCTGATGGGAATGGCATGGGGCATCACGCAGCCGCTCTCCAAAATCGCCGTCTCGGATGGCTATCGCCATTATGGCATCATTTTCTGGCAATTCGTGATTGGCGCGGTCTTGCTGGGTGGGATCGCATGGATGCGCGGCAAGCCCTTGCGGCTGACACCGCGTATTCTGGCGCTGTTTGTGATCATCGCCCTGATCGGGACGCTGCTGCCCAATTCAGCCAGCTATACCGCCGCCATCCATCTGCCATCGGGCATCCTGTCGATTGTCTTGTCGCTGATCCCGATGCTGGCCTTCCCGATTGCCCTGCTTTGGGGGTTGGACCGCTTTTCACTGGCCCGCCTGTTTGGCCTGTGTCTGGGGTTATGCGCGGTGTTGCTGATCGCGCTGCCTGAGGCAAGCCTGCCGGAGCCTGCGATGATTTGGTGGCTTCCCATGGCCCTGATCGCGCCCTTCTTTTACGCCTTTGAGGGGAATTTTGTTGCACGCTATGGCACCGAAGGGCTGGACCCTATCCAAGTGCTTTTGGGCGCCTCCCTTGTCGGGGTGGTCCTGACCGCGCCTCTGGCCCTGATGACGGGGCAATGGATCATGCCTTTGCCGCCCTATGGCATGCCTGATCTGGCGATCATCGCGGGCTCCATCGCGCATGTTTTCGCCTATTCCACCTATGTCTGGCTGGTGCAGCATGCGGGGCCCGTCTTTGCGGCACAGGTCAGCTATTTCGTGACGGGGTTTGGCGTGTTCTGGGCCAAGCTGATCTTGGACGAATCCTATTCCCCATGGGTCTGGGCCGCCATCGCATTGATGTTTGCGGGCCTCTTCCTTGTGCAGCCACGCGGCAAAGATGCGCTTGCAGGCGCAGGCTCTGTCGGGGATGATAGGTCCAATTCCCCAGTGTAAGGCAGGCGAATGATCGATCTTGGACTGTCTGATACGGCCTCTGGTATCGCCACGCTGATCATCCTTTTGGCAATGTTCGCCATGTTCCTGAAGGAGCATTTCCCCACCGAGGTCACCGCCATTCTGGGGGTCGCGGTTTTGTTGATCATGGGCTTGCTGCCCTATGACGCAGCGATTGGCGTTTTGTCGAACCCCGCCCCTTGGACCATTGCAGCGATGTTCATCGTGATGGGCGCTTTGGTGCGCACAGGATCGCTCGACCGCTTTACCAAATACGCCGAGAACCAAGCCAAATCCCGCCCCAAACTGGCGCTGGTGACCTTGCTTGGCTTTGTCATGGTCGCCTCCGCCTTTATGAACAACACCCCCATCGTGGTCGTGATGATCCCTGTTTTTGTGCAGATCGCGCGCATCCTCGGGCAATCGGCCTCGAAGCTTTTGATCCCGCTCTCCTATGCCGCGATCATGGGGGGCACGATGACGCTGATCGGGACATCGACCAATCTTTTGGTGGATGGTGTGGCGCGCGCCCAAGGGCTGGAGCCGTTCTCGATTTTTGAGATCACGCCAATCGGGATCGTCGTGGTCATTTGGGGGATGATTTACCTTACCCTCTTTGGCCGACATCTGCTGCCCGAGCGCACCTCGATGGCGGCCCTTTTAGGGGCGGGGCGCAGCAAGGCGAAGTTCTTTACCGAAGTCGCCATCCCCGAGGACAGCGCCCTGATCGGCCAGAATGTGAATGAGGTGGATTTGTTCCGCCGCGATGGTGTGCGCCTGATCGACGTGTTGCGCGGCGATGCCTCCTTGCGCCGTGACATGAGCGGGGTCGAGCTGGCCCAAGGGGACCGCGTGGTTCTGCGCACCGACATGTCCGAAGTCTTGGGGCTGCAGCAATCCAAAGAGCTTCGCACCATCGATAAATTGTCCTCGGTGGCCACCACCACGGTCGAGGTTCTGATTACCCCGGGCTGTCGCATGGTAGGCCGCTCGCTCGGGTCGATGCGCCTGCGGCGGCGCTATGGTGTCTATCCGCTGGCGGTGCATCGCAGGAACCAGAATATCGGCATGCAACTGGATGATCTGGTGGTCCGTGTCGGTGATACCCTTTTGCTGGAGGGCGACCCTGCCGATATCGAACGCCTCTCGGCCGATATGGATATGGTCGATGTCTCTCAACCCTCCGAGCGGGCGTATCGCCGAGAGAAAGCCCCCATCGCAATTGCGGCCATGGCCGGTATCGTGGCGCTTGCAGCCTTCAACCTCGCCCCCATTCTTGCGCTGGCCGTCATTGCCGTAGCGATTGTTCTGGCCACGGGCTGCATTGATGCCGAGGAGGCGTTCTCCTTTGTCGAAGGCCGCCTGCTGGCGCTGATCTTTGCCATGCTGGCCGTGGGGGCCGCGCTTGATCATACGGGCGCGATTTCACTGATTGTCGAGGCTGTCGCCCCCGCCTTAAGCGGCATGCCCCCGATTGTGTTGATCTGGGCTGTCTATTTCATCACCACCATCCTGACCGAGCTGGTCTCGAATAACGCGATCGCTGTGATCATGGCCCCGATTGCGATTGCCTTGGCACAGGCCACAGGCGTTGACCCGCGCCCGCTNGTCGTGGCCGTGATGATCGCGGCCTCGGCCTGTTTCGCAACACCTATTGGCTATCAGACCAATATGCTGGTTTATGGTCCGGGTGGATATAAGTTCACCGATTTCATGAAAGTCGGTATTCCGCTGAACCTGTCGCTTGGTGTGGTTGTCTGCCTGACAATCCCGCTGATCTGGCCATTGTAAAAGGATATTCCATGCTGCGCGCTCCGCTGATCACTGCATGTGCAGGCCTCACCCTCCTTGCAGGCTGCGCAAATTTCTCTGACCCACGCCCCGAAAGCGTCACTGTCTCCAGCAGCGGGGTCGAGGCGCGGATGTCAGATGGCGCGCTTTGCCTTGGGCCGCGCCCTGATGCAGCACTCACATGGTCGGGCCAGCTTGAAGGCTGCGCGACCCCTTATGCCTATGAGGCGCGCATCGACAGCCGCTCCAATATCCTGCGCACGGTGTTGGAGGAGATTTTCGACGCCATCGGCTATGAAGACGGCTTGGCCCCGATCGCCATGGTCGAGATTACGGATGCAGCAGGGCGCAGCTACAGCTTCGCCTCGCCACCCCCACCGCTGGAGGAGTGAGGCCTAGAGCGGCCAGAACACCAGAATGGCAGGGATCGAGACGGCGATGATGATCACCTCCAAGGGCAATCCCATCCGCCAGTAATCGCCAAAACGATACCCGCCCGGGCCAAGGATCAGCGTGTTGTTCTTATGCCCGATCGGCGTCAGGAACGCCGCCGAAGCTGCCACCGCCACAGCCATCAAGAACGGGTCGGGCGAGACGCCAAGTGTATTGGCCATCTGGATGCCCACAGGGGCCGCAACAATCGTGGTGGCCGTATTATTAAGGATATCTGACAGGGTCATCGTCACGACCATCAAGACCGTCAGGATCATCCAAGCGGGCANNCCTTCGGTCAACCCGACCAAGGCCCCCGCAATCAACTCGGTGCCGCCACTGCTTTCCAAAGCCACCCCAAGCGGGATCATGGAGCCAAGCAGCACAACTACAGGCCATTCGATATGGGTATAAATCTCGGAGAGCGGGATGATCTTGGCCAAGACATAGCCCACCACAACAATCCCCAAAGCAATCGGCAGATAGAGCCAGCCGAAAGAGGCCACAGCCACCGCCCCGCCAAAGAGGCCAATGGCCAGCCATGTCTTGCTGTCTTGGGTCACATTGAGGCCGCGATCCGCCAGTTGCAGACCGCCCAACCATTCAACCACCTCCTCGGCACTATCCGAGGGCACTAGCAGCAAGAGCGTATCGCCAGGCTCGATCACGGTCTTGCGCAGGCGGCTGCGGATCGTCTCGCCCTGACGCGCGATCCCCAATAGCACGGTGCGTTTGCGCCAGCCAAGCCCGATGGATTGCGTGGTTTTGCCTGCAATCCGCGCCCCGTCCGAGACCACCATTTCCACAAGGCTAGTATTGTCGCCAAGCACTGCCGCATCCGCGCCTTCTGCCATAACCAACTTGAGGGAAAAGGTCGTTCGGAATTCATCCAGCGCATCTGGGGTCGCTTCAAGAATAAGCACATCGCCTTCGCGCAGGTTCAGATTGCGCCGCGCCCCGAAGCGCCGCGTCCCGTCCCGCGCCACGCCGATCACCGCAACATCGACCTTTTCGGCAGGCTCAAGCATGTCGCGCAACGGCTTGCCGATCAGGGCACTTTCAGCGGGAATGGATAACTCGGCGATATAAGGCGCAAGATCGCGCTTGCGGTCCCCGCCCACGCCCGAATCCCGCACAGGGATCAAACGCCAGCCAATCAACGCCACAAAGACAATGCCCGCAATCGCGGCAACCCCGCCAACNGGGGCAAAATCAAACATCGAGAAGGGCTCGCCCAAGGCATCCTCTCGGATCGTGGCGATGATGATATTGGGCGGCGTGCCAATCAGGGTGACCATGCCACCAAGGATGGTCGCGAAGGACAAGGGCATCAGGCTTAGACCCGGGGCGCGTTCCGCCTTGCGGGCGGTGGCGATATCNACGGGCATCAAAAGCGCCAGCGCCGCCACGTTATTCATAAAGCCTGACAACACCCCCCCGATGGTCCCCATAATCGCGATATGCGCGCCAAGGCTNCGGGTGGCATCAACCAAGGTGCGCGTAATCAGAAACACCGCGCCCGAGCGCACCAACCCAGCCGAGACAACCAGCACAAGTGCCACCACCAAAGTCGCGGGATGCCCAAAGCCCGAAAACGCATCAGATGAGGGGACAACCCCCAGAACCACACCCGCCATCAAGGCCGAAAAGGCCACAAGATCATAGCGGAAGCGCCCCCATAAAAGCAGAGCAAATACGGCGGCAAAAAGCGAAAATAATATGATTTGATCTGTGGTCATGGGGGTATTCCTACCCGCTCGGCTCAAGCGGGGAAACCCGAACTATGGGCCTGCCCCCGAAACTGAGCATCGCGACTTGCGAAAACGGGGTGCCAAAGGTAAAACCCAGCCGTTATCCGAATATGAGGACGGGACCATGGCAGGCCATTCAAAATGGGCAAATATCCAGCACCGCAAAGGTCGGCAAGACAAGCTGCGCGCGAAGCTCTTCTC
>JGI26086J50260_1000835_pt1 | contig 19064 bp, 16 predicted proteins | sample SaaInl3SG_22_DNA_FD_50260 | JGI IMG/M metagenome (IMG submission 50260)
CTGGCTTGAGATCGACCGTAGTACGCAGAAAGATGTGTTACGTCGGATCAAGGTGTCGTTACAAAACGTACTACAGGACTTGCGCTTGGTGGTGGACGACTTTGAGCCCCTGCGCAGTAAAGTAAAGACCATCGGCGGCATGCTCACTCAGACTGCGCATGATGCGAGCCAAGTGGCCGAGNTTGCTNTGTTNCTGGATTGGTTGGCGGATGATCATTTTACCTTCTTGGGCTATGAGTATTTCTCGCTCCGATCCGGCGATACGTTGCAACTGGATGCTCCGCAAAGCTTGGGGTTGTCTCGTAACCAATGCTTGACTGCGCATCAAGACAAAACACGCATAAGGACACGCAAGCCAGAATACACTGATGATCTTGTGGTTTTTGTAAAAGCACCGGTACGCTCAACGATCCATCGCGCAGTGTATCCCGATGTGGTGTCTGTATTGGATTTGGATCGCAAAGGTCATGTCATCGGTGAGCACCGTGTAATCGGTTTATATACTGCCCGTGTGTACTTGCGCCCAGCACACGAAATTCCTCTGATTCGGGCCAAATTGGCGCACGTAATCGAGGCGTCCGGTTTTTCCAATAACACCCACAATGGGAAAGTATTACGGCAAATTTTGCAGGTCTATCCACGCGATGAGTTGTTTCAGTCGACTGCAACGCATTTGAGCGAAACGGTCAATGAAATCGTCAAACTGCATGAGCGGAAACAGTTGCGTCTGTTCTTGGACCGAGACCGATTTGGGTTTTTCTGCTCTGCGCTGCTTTATATTCCGCGGGATCTCTACACCACAGAGGCACGGGTCAAAATTCAATCCTTGTTGAGTGATGCGCTCGATGCGGACGATGCCTCATTTAGCACCTACTTCTCAGAGAGTGTCTTCGCCCGCGTACACATGATTTTTCGCTTGAAGCCGAATGCGCCTGCACCGGATGTCCGTGCCCTCGAGCAGTCTGTGAGTGATACTGTTTCCAGTTGGGCTGATCGATTCCGAGAAGCACTGGAAGCAGAGCTCGGTGAAGAGCGTGCACACACCTTGTTCGCACGCTATGGCGCAGGATTTCCTGCCGGTTACCGTGAAGACTTTTCACCGCGTCGTGCGGTATTCGACATTCAACGCGCCGACAGTTTGGTGGCTGGATCTGATGTGGCGGTGTCTTTGTACCAGAATTTGGACGCCGAGAGCTCCGCGTTCCGGTTGAAGATCTTCTCGCTTGGGCACCCGATTCCATTATCCGATGCGTTGCCGTTGATTGAACATTTGGGCGCCTGGGTATTAGCTGAATCCCCCTACGTAGTGCGTGGAAAAGATCGCACTGTTTGGATTCACGATTATCAATTGGAATTGCCCGGGTCGCTGGATCTGGGGCAAATTCGCGAATCATTTCAAGAAGCATTGCTTGCAGCGTGGCGACGTGAGACCGAATCTGATCGATTCTGCCAGTTGGTGGTTTTATCGGGCTTGAATTGGCGAGATGTTGCGCTGATTCGAGCATTGACACGGTATTTGAAGCAAATTGGTTTTGAGTTATCACAAACGTGGATGGCTGAGACGTTGGCAGCCTATCCTCACATTGCGCGGGATTTGGTGGGTCTTTTTCATGCGCGCTTCGATCCAAAACGCAAACGCTCTAAGGATCTAGAGGAAAAGGTTCTTGAAGGGTTGTTGGCACAATTAGATGGCGTTGCTGGACTCAATGAAGATCGTTTAATCCGGCGATTGATCGAGTTAATTACAGCGACAGTGCGCACTAACTTCTTCCAAAAAGTCGAGCAGCAATTCCTGCCGTATTTCAGTTTTAAGTTGAAGCCAGCAGGCATCACGGATATTCCCAAGCCGGTTCCCGCATTTGAAATTTTTGTGTACTCACCTCGGGTCGAAGGGGTCCATCTCCGCGGTGGCCCAGTCGCGCGTGGTGGTCTGCGCTGGTCAGATCGCGGTGAGGACTACCGAACTGAGGTTCTCGGTCTGGTGAAGGCGCAACAAGTGAAAAATTCGGTCATCGTTCCGGTTGGAGCGAAGGGCGGATTTTTTCCAAAACAACTGCCTGCCGGTGATCGCGACGCCATTCAGGCTGAAGCAATAGCCTGTTACAAGATTTTCATTTCCGGTCTGCTGGATCTGACGGACAACTTGGTCGCAGGTGCCATCGTGCCACCACAGATGACGCGTTGTCATGATGATCCAGACCCGTATTTGGTGGTGGCCGCAGACAAGGGTACGGCCACATTTTCAGATATTGCCAACGGCATCTCTGAAGCGCGCCAGTTCTGGTTAGGAGATGCTTTTGCATCTGGTGGCTCAGCCGGATATGACCACAAAAAAATGGGCATCACGGCGAAAGGCGCTTGGGTCAGCGTACAACGTCATTTTCGTGAAATGGGGCGCAATTGTCAGACCGAGCCATTTACCTGCATCGGTATTGGCGACATGAGCGGTGACGTCTTCGGCAACGGTATGTTGCTCTCAGAAGAAACCCGACTGGTCGCCGCGTTTAACCACATGCACATATTTTTGGATCCCAATCCAGACGCTAAGGCCGCATTTGCTGAGCGGCAACGCCTATTTGAGCTACCAAGATCTGGCTGGAGTGACTATGACACCAAACTGATCAGTCAAGGGGGCGGCATTTTTGAGCGATCCGCAAAACAAATCCCTCTCTCGGATGCCATGGCCAAAGTGCTTGACTGTGCACCTGGGGCCTACACGCCCAACGCATTGCTGTCATTGATCCTTAAAGCCCCCGTGGATTTGATTTGGAACGGGGGTATTGGGACCTACGTGAAGGCTTCGACCGAGACGCATCTTGAAGTGGGTGACAAGGCCAACGACGGGCTCCGTGTGGATGGGTGCGAGTTACGTACTGCCGTGATCGGCGAGGGTGGCAACTTGGGATTTACTCAGCGTGGTCGGATCGAAGCGGCATTACGTGGCGTGCGTGTGAACACCGATTTCATCGACAATGCTGGCGGCGTGGATTGTTCAGACCATGAAGTGAACATCAAGATTCATCTCAATCAAATGATGGCGGAAGGTGATCTGACACGAAAACAGCGTGATCGCATCTTGGCGCAGATGACCGATGAGGTTTCTGAGCTGGTGTTGCACAACAATTACCAGCAAGCCCAAGCGGTGAGTCTTTCACGGATACACGCGACGGAGACTCCGGATGATGTGTTGCGCTTTATGCAATCGCTGGCCGAGAGTGGCCGGTTGGATCGAGATTTGGAGTTCCTACCAAGCGATGAAATGATGCATGAGCGCATGGCCAACCGCCTGACACTCTCTGGACCCGAACTCTCCGTATTGATTTCGTACGCCAAGAATGAATTAAAGGAAGCCTTTGCGTTACCTGAAACAGCGGCGGATCCGGTGTTGGCCGAACGGGCGTTATCGGCATTTCCGGCATCACTTGCACAGCGCGACCGTAAGCGGTTGTTAGAACATCAGTTATTGGCCGAAATCGCCGCCACACAATGGGCGAATTTAATGGTTAATACCATGGGAATTACCTTTGCAAAGCGGATGCAAGAGGCCAGCGGTCGCTCTTACTTCGATGTTTTAAAGGCCTTCGCAGTAGCACAGGCTGTGTATCGCTTCGAATCCACCTGGGCGGGTGTCGAGGTGGCTGATGGACAGATGTCAGCTGAAGACCAGTTGTCAGAGATGCGGCATTTGCATCGCCTGGTGCGACGAGCAACGCGCTGGTTGCTCCGTAATCGGCCCCTTGATGGTCCGTGCGCGGATGAAGTGGAGCGGTACCAGTTCCGATGCATACGCTTCTAAAAGATGGTCTGAGTTTACTGCCGGAGGCGCGCGCAGTAGCTGTTCAAGCAGAAATTGACGCTTTGGTCAGCCAAGGTGTTGAAGCATCTGCTGCGCATACGATTCGCGTCGGATTGGCATTTAACCAATTGATTTCGATTGCTGAGGTTGCCCAAGTCTCGGGACGTAAATTGATGGATGTGGCTCAGCTCTTTGTGGGGTTGGGAGAGCAGTTGGGATTGTTGCGTTTTGCTCGCTTAGTCAATGACCTTTCAGTCGGNAACAATTGGGAAGCCATGGCGCGAGAGGCATTCCGTGACGATCTAAACGCGAGTCAACAACGGCTTGCTGGTGCCTTAGCGACACGAAAAGGTAAGCCGATGGTTTTGGTGGATGAATTCCTCGGTGCGCATCAAACCGATGCTAATCGGTGGTTGTCGATGCTGGATCGACTTGAAGGCACGGTGGAAGTTTCGTATCCGATGCTCTCAGTGGCGATGCGGGAGTTGAAAGCATTAGAGGCTCGGATCGTTCTTTAAGCAGATGCGGGTGACGTGCTGCACAGGTATACTGGCCCCTTTCTCGTGGAGCTTCTGTGTACGCACTGTTCAAACCCGCCATCTTTGCTCTCGATCCAGAGCATGCGCATGACGCCACAATCCGCGGACTGTCTCTTCTTGGTCAGACCCTAGGCCCGAAAGCACCATTGCCTGGGCGTGAAGTGCAGGTGGGTGGNTTGCACTTTGCCAACCCAATTGGTTTAGCGGCAGGTCTAGACAAAGACGCCTGTGCAGTATCGGGTTTTTCCCGTCTCGGTTTTGGGCATTTGGAAGTGGGCACTGTCACTCCCCGAGCACAACCGGGCAATCCCAAACCACGTATTTTTCGTCTGACCGATGACTTAGGACTGATTAATCGGTTTGGTTTTAATAACCAAGGAGTAGATGCCTTGGTGGCGCGACTCTCCGGCCACCCATACCAAGGGGTACTTGGTGTGAACATTGGTAAAAATAAAGACACTGACAACGATGATGCCGCTGCCGATTATGTCTTTTGTTTGAAACAAGCAGCCCATGTTTGTGACTACATGACAGTCAACCTCTCGAGTCCGAATACACCGGGGCTACGTGATCTCGCAGATGCCACTCGCATCTTGGATGTGATCAAGCCCGTACTCGAAGCGCGTGGCACAGTCTCCAACCGTCGTGGGTCTCGGTTACCGATCTTCGTTAAGTTAGCCCCGGATTTTACCGATGACGCGTTGAGTCAGGTACTGGAGGCACTTATTGCGGTGGAAGTGGATGCGGTGATTTTAACCAATACAACGGTCGCACGCAGTGGGTTACGGAGTATTCATCAGAGCGAAGTAGGTGGTCTGTCAGGAGCGCCCTTACGCAGCCGCGCGGAGCATTGTTTACGTGTGGCGGATAGTGTCGTCGCAGGACGCATGCCGATCATCGCGGTGGGAGGGATCATGTCTGTGGCTGATTGCCAGAGCCGCCTGGCTTTGGGTGCCTCACTAGTGCAGCTCTACACGGGGTTGATTTATCGAGGGCCAGGGCTGGTCAAAGCAGCCGTTCGGGGAACACATTGAAGGTAAATGAGATTGAGAACTGCACCCCTTGTGGGGGTGCAGTGAACGGATCGCCTAGGAAGCAATCCGTGGGTCACAATGAATGCCGGAAACGCCGGTTAGGCCTTCCCAAGATGCGGTGCGTCCATCGCGCCAGCCTGACAGCCATGCGTCACGACCAGCGCCAGATGTGGCGGGGCAGAGTTCTTTTGAACGTCCTTCCACGCCAGCGGAATAACCACGGTTATAGAACCGCTCTTCCAGATTACGCTTCATTGTTTTCATATGTTGTGACCTCCTTGGTGCCGGTGTCTATTACCGACCCCTCGTCCTTGGTTTTCACCAGTGGTTCACCATGAACCACGACCTTGACCTTAGCACAGGAATTTTCGCGGTGGGAACCCTATTGGCCACCGACGATTTGGTTGCCGATGAGTTAACCGCCAGAGGTCTAACGGTGCGGGGGCGGGCGCTTGGTTGGGTCACCGCTGAGGGTAGCCTAACTGACGCATATAACAGCCTGTTGTGGACGCGAGTTGGTGATCGCGTGGTGTGGGTTCTGGATCGTGCGGAAACACCAACTGCAGACGCTTTCCGTGATTTGGTAGCAGGTATTCCATGGAATCAAGTGTTGTATCCGGGCGCGCGAGTTCGGGTCGATGTCAGTGGCAAAATGCACTGGGTCAAAGACACACGATTCGCTGGGCAGTTGGTGATGGATGCGATCCGAGACCAAGCCCAAGCGGCTAACCGTCAGCGACCAGACTACGACAGTGTCGATCCTGCAGTTCGCATTGCAGTGCGTTTTGGTCGTGGTACCGCCGACATTGGCGTGACCTTGAATCTGACACCGCTGAACCAGCGAGGGTATCGCCTTGACGGCGGCGCGGCGCCATTGCGTGAGACCTTGGCACAGGTGATGTTGGCACGACTGAAAGTCGATCAGCGAGTGCCTGAGGTTATCATCGATCCGTGTTGCGGATCGGGTACGCTACTGATCGAAGCAGCAATGCGTCTGCGTAACAGTGCCCCACAATGGCAACGATCCCCTGTAAATCTGTCAAAATGGACAGGCTTTGAATCCATCGCTTGGACCGATCTGGTCGCAGCGGCACGGGCTGAGGAGCATCCAATTTCGACCCGCCTGGTGGGGTATGACATTGATCCTGATGCGATTGATCGTGCGCGAGAGAACATCGATCGTGCCGGTTTGTCAGATTGCATTCAAGTGGCCGTTGGCGATCTGTATGACCTGCATCCGGTAGCTGGTGAAACTGACGGAATTGGCTGGATACTTGCCAATCCTCCCTATGGCACTCGGCTTGGACGTGGCCAAGATCTCTTGGATTTATATTTCACCCTGGGTGAACGAGCGAAGCATTGGGTCGGTAGTCAGTTGGCGGTCATTACCAGTGAGCCCGAGTTATCACAAGCCATGCGGTTGCGCGCGAAAAAGAAATGGACCATGCAGGCTGGTGGCCAGCGTCTGACTATCAGTCAGTTCGAGCTGGGTGAGCGGTATGTTACTGAGGCCTCTGATCAAGCAGACAGCGCGCCACCTGCAGCGGTGCAAGATCTTCTGAATCGACTCTCTAAAAATCTTGATAAGCGATCTAAGTTACTGAAAAGCAATAATATAAACTGCTTTCGCATTTACGATGCGGATTTACCTGAGTTCAATGTAGTGATCGACCAGTTTGCCGATTATCTGCACATCCAGGAGTACCGTCCGCCAAAAACCGTTGATCCGCAAAAAGCCAACGAACGACGCCAACTGATACGGCAGTGGGTCCCGAAGCATCTGGGAATCCCCTTGAAGCAGGTTGTGTACAAAGAGCGTTTTCGGCAAACCGGGCGCAGTCAGTATGAAAAGGGTGACGCTCCGTTGTGGGTGGATGCCGTTGAAAATGGTCTTTTGTTTGACGTCAATTTAACCACCTACACAGATGTGGGTTTGTTTTTAGACCATCGCCCCCTGAGGCGTTGGCTAATGCAGGAGTGCAAGGGTTTGCACGTACTGAACTTGTTCTGCTACACGGGCGCCCTGAGCGTTGCGGCGGCCAAGGGTTATGCACGCACTGTCACAAGCATCGATTCATCCAANACCTATCTGAACTGGGCTGAAGATCACTTTGATAAGAATGGCCTCAATCCAGCGCATTACACGTTTTTACGGGCCAACATTCTAGAGTGGATCCAGGATCGCCCAGAGCCCCTGTATGATTTGATTATCTTGGATCCGCCGACCTTTTCAAACACCAAGGCATCCGAGATCACGTTGGACATCCAGCGTGATCATTTGAGCCTGTTGCAGCAGACCAGTCAGTGGTTATTACCCGGTGGATCGATCTATTTCTCGAATAACGCCCGTGGATTTCAATTGGATCCTGAGGTGATGACGTATTTTCGCGTTGAGGATCTGACAAAGGCCAGCGTCGATCCCGATTTTGATCGGGATCTGCCTCACATGCTATTCAGGTTGTGGCCCTTGGCACAGATCGCCGTACCAAGTTAAAAAAGAAGAGCCATGTGACGGTGAGAATCGCAAAGGTGGTTAAGTCGCCCAACGGCAATTCCACCGGTGCCAAACGGGCGCCGCCGAGGTAGGTGAGAGCGGCTCCCATCGCGCCGAAGACGGTCCAGATGGGATGACCATTCCAAACCCAACGCAAGCTGTGATTCAGCACTGTCGGGAACACGATCCACAAACCAACAAACCAAAGGGGTAAGACTGGAAGACTCATTTCAGGGAATCGAAGGACCCCTACAAAGCTGAGAATTTGGTCAATTGCCAAGCCAATCACTCCCCAAAGGACCATGTACTTCGGCTCAAGCGGCTCGGCCACCCGCAACACGTGCCACACGCACCATCCAATGGCCGCAATGATCGCCAAATCACCGATCAAGATCAGTGCAAACCAGACGACCTGGAAGCCGGCGATGTTCAGTAGCATGGCCCGCATCAGGTCAGCTGCAACGGCAGAACTGGAGGCTCTTGGCGCGCCAATGGCTTGGCAAAGATCAACTGTGCGAGACCGAGCTGCCGCTCAGTAAAGCCGCCTTCGCAATACGCCAGATAGAATTCCCACATCCGGCAAAAACGCTCGTCGTATCCAAGTTCTTTAATCTTGTCGCGCTCGGCATTGAAGCGTTTACGCCACTCGGCAAGTGTCCGAGCGTAGTGGCTCGCAAAATCCTCTAAGTGCAGCAAGCGCAGATCAGACGCCCGGCCGACCGACTGCATGATGCTTCCAATCGAGGGTAAGAACCCACCGGGGAAGATGTACCGCTTAATGAAGTCGACGCTTTGTACCGCAATCTGGTAGCGTTGCTCGACGATTGTAATCGCCTGAATGAGTGCGATGCCGTTAGGTTTCAATCGGTTAGAGAGAGTATTTACATAGGTGTCGAGGTAGTGATGACCCACCGCTTCGATCATCTCAATAGAGACCAGCTTGTCNTACTCACCGGTTAAGTCGCGATAATCCTGCTTCAATAACGTCACCTGGCCAGCAAGGCCCTCGCGGCGCACTAATTCTGAAGCGTGCTCGAACTGTTCCTCAGAAATCGTGGTGGTCGTCACCTTGCATCCATAGTGTTTGGCTGCATGCACAGCGAATCCACCCCAGCCTGTGCCGATTTCCAGTACATGGTCGGCTGGTGTTAAGTGCAGCTTGCGACAGATGTGATCAAGCTTGTCTGTGGACGCTTTATGCAAATCGCCATGGTCACTGTCGAATAGGGCGGATGAGTACATCAACGTGGGGTCAAGGAAGGTTTCGAAGAGTTTGTTACCCAGATCGTAATGCGCCTCGATATTCTTTTTAGAGCCTTTGACGGTGTTTTTGTTTAGCCAATGCAGGCCACGCAAAATTAGGTGAAAAACACCAGCCACACCGCGTTCCATTTGATCTGTTAGGTGCCCATTGGCAACAAATAACCGTGTCACCTGCTCTAGTGATGGAGTAGTCCAATACCCGGCCATGAACGCTTCACCTGAGCCAACGGATCCACGAAACGCGACATCAGACCACACCTCGGGCTTGAGAATAACGACCTGCGCATCGGGCCCTGGCTGTTCGCCCTCAAAGCAGTAGGTGTGTTCACCATCAATGATGGTGAGCCGACCGTAGTGGATATCAACAAACGCCTTCAGGAGCCCACGGCGCGCCAATTTCTGAATCAAGGTCATTGGAGTGGGATCACGGACCATTAAAGCTTGGTTTGTTGTTGTTTGATTCATGTCGTGTCCTATGGATGACTGTGATAGGGCACACCTTTACGCCACAGCGCAAAGGCTTGCCGATAAATTCCGCCGAGCACCACAAATGTCTGTGGCCAAAAACCCAAAAGTAAAGGCTTGAGCCCCGGGCGGTCAAAGGTTGTGAGTACAAGGCTCAGTCCCGCTTCAAACATGGGTTTCGATGCTTGAGCATCTCTGAGCGCCAAATACACGGATAATGTGTCGCCGACGGGCCACTGTACCCGTGTTTGGTAAACCTGGTCCATGGGGTTAAACGGTGACACATGAAAGGTCTTACGGAACTCAAACATCTGATCATCCGCGACTGACAGGGCATCGACCGCATAGCGATGAATTTCATTCCATGGCGTGTTTGAAACCTCATAAATGAGTGCCGAAGGTGCGCCCTTGTGATCATGCAAAAAATAAACACTTAATGGATTGAAACCGACGCCAAAGATATGCGGGTTGGTGAGCAACAAAACCGGGCCGGACACGTCACAGTGTAGCTTCGCGCGCACCCAGTCGCGTGCCTGATCACCGTTGGGATGGTTGTCATCAATCAAATGGCGCGTACTGTAAAAACTCAGTATTCCGCGGCGGTTGACTCGCAGACGAGTACCCGCAAGGGTGTCGAGGCGGTCAAGATCAAGCAGTACCATGGCACTGGGATAACGAAATCGATGCAGTGCAGGCTCAAAGCGGGCATGCCAGAGCATCCCTCGGCCGGTTTTATGTGGACTTATCCCGTGCATGTCGTACCCAGATGATGGGCGAGTGCAAATGCGGCTTTTTCACCGCTCACCACACCGTCTTCGTGAAAACCGTTACGACACCATGCGCCGCAAACCACAATCTGCTGACCTTCATTGCATGCATCTATTTGTGCCTGAATAGCCAGTGAGCGCGGCCCGAATTGTGGATGGGCATATTGCCAGTGGCCCAGAATGTGCTCCTCGCGAATCTGTGTTGTGTTGTTCAGGGTGACAAAAAATTGATGCGGGCCGGACAGGTTTTGCAACCGATTCATGTCATAGGTCACCACCGCGCCAACCGCATTCTTTTGCTGTTGCAGCCTGTAGTTCCAGCTAGCCCAGGCGCGTCGATTGGCCGGCATTTGCTGCACATCCGTGTGCAGCACCACATCATTATTTGCGTAGGGAATTCCGCGCAACAATGCTTTCAACGAGGCATGGGCATCACCTAGGAGTGCGTCTGATTGATCCGTGTGACCGGCCAGGATCACACCATCGAAGAGCTCAATACCGTGCTTGGTGTGGACTTCGACGCCGGCCTCCAGTTCCTTTACACGTAGAACCTGAGTTTGCAGACGAATGGACTCTGAAAACTTTTGGGTTAACGGCCCGATATAGGTGCGTGAGCCGCCCGGAAGGGTGTACCACTGTGGCCGATCGGTTACCGACAACAAGCCATGGTTTTTAAAAAATCGAATGAAAAACAGCGCTGGCATTTGGTCGACCTCATCGAGATCAGAAGACCAGATCGCAGCGGCCATGGGTAACAGGTAATGCGACCGAAACAGCTCAGAAAATCCTTGGTCTGCCAGATAGTCATGCAGGGTTAGATCAGGGCTCAGTTGGCCATCTTGCAGATCAACCAGTGCATTTTTATTGAAGCGCATAATGTCCAATAAAAAGCGGTAATAGCTCGGTGAGAGCAATCGCCGACGCTGCGCAAAGAGAGTTGACAGATTATTTCCGGCGTACTCAATTCCTGTGGTTTCTGAGTTCACACTAAAACTCATGTCAGTGTCTTGATGAGCCAGACCAATCTCTGCGAGGAGATTAAGAAAGCGAGGGTAGGTCCATTCATTAAAAACAATAAAACCGGTATCGACGGCATAGGTTTGGTCGTTGAGTGTGACATCGACCGTGTGGGTGTGGCCTCCAACCCAATCATTTTGCTCAAACACCGTCACATCACAGCTGTCGGCAAGGCGGTAGGCGGCAGTCAGCCCCGAGATTCCAGAACCCACAATGGCGACTCTGCGCCGAATCGAAGCATTCATTTAACCGTGTCCTTAAATGTATCAATGGCGCGCTGACGCGACTGTTTGAGGTCGACAATCGGTGCCACATAACCCGTCGGCACTTGGGTTAGCCAGGGAGCATGACGTTTCTTCACAGGCAAGCTAGCCAACTCAGGAATCCATTGCGTGATGTAGTGTGCCTCTGTGTCGTGTGATTCACTTTGACTGACGGGATTGAAGACTCGGAAGTAAGGTGCCGCATCAGTACCCGTCGACGCGCTCCACTGCCATCCGCCATTGTTGGCAGCCAGATCCGAATCCAGTAAGTACCGCATAAAAAATCGTTCGCCAATGCGCCAGTCAACCAGCAAGTTTTTAGTCAAAAACTGCGCCACCACCATCCGCACCCGATTGTGCATCCAACCGGTAGCTCGGAGTTCACGCATTCCGGCATCAACAATTGGAATACCGGTCCGGCCTGTGGACCATGCCTCAATCTCTTCAGGTTGATTACGCCAAGGCATGGCATCTGTTTCGGGTTTAAATGCCCGGTCTTTCGACAGNCTTGGATAACCAATCAGTAGGTGATGATAGAACTCGCGCCAGATCAACTCATTGACCCAAGAAAATGCTTCGTCGGGAAAATCCCAAATTGGCCTGGCAAGCGCATGCTCCGCGGCACTAAGGCACTGACGTGGTGACAACAGCCCGCGCGCCAAATAGGGACTCAGCCGACTGGTGCCAGGCAACGCCGGTCGATTGCGCTCAGCGTCGTAGTGCAGCAATCCATTTGCAATCCAGTCGTTCAGTCGCTGCTGCGCATCCTGCTCAGTGGTGGCGAATCCGCTCACATCCGACTCTGGAGCCTCGACGAATGAAGTCCAGTTGGCCACGGGCACAGCATTGTGCCTGTGCTGAGGTAGTGCATAGGGCCCGTATGACGTGTGCTTCAAGGTCTCAAGCCAGCGCCGTTTGAACGGGCTGTAAACACCGTAATATTTNCCTTCACCCGTCAAAACCTCACCCGGTTGCAAAACAATACGATCGAGGAACTGATGCACCTTGGTGGATGTGAGTTGGGATTCCAAGGTCAGATCACGTCGGCGTTCGTTAATTTGGTACTCAATATTGAAATAGAGGTCAGTCACTGCCTCGCTCTCGCAGAAGGATTTAATCCACTGCGCTTGATCCAAATAATTGGCGAGGCGTACGACCTGAAAGTGCACACCTTCTTGCGCCAGGCGGGTTGCCAGTGAACGCAAAACCGCATCNGTGTAGAACAACCGGTTGGCGCCGTAGCCGAACTCGCTCCATTCGGTGTCTGCGGTTAAAAAGACCGCGCTTATGCGAGACATGTCACTGTCATGCAGCGCTGCGGCCACAGCCGCGTTATCGTCGAGACGTAGGTCGTCTCGAAACCAGATTAGGCGATGTTGCATAGATCCTCACTATCGCATCCTGCGCATCGAATCGCCGTCATCCTGATTGGCGTGGCTNTTAAGTTTCAGGCATGCGGTTGGCAATAACAACGGAGTCTGTCAGTCTCGTCCTACAGTTTAAGGAGGTATTTGATGACCTTTGGCCGTATTTTACTGTTCGTTAACATCGTGGTGCTCGCCGCCTTGGGCATCTGGGCACTGGTATCGCCTGAGGTCGTGCTCAGCCAACTCGGGGTCACCAGCACCAGTGTCAGCGGTGTTATCGAGATGCAGGTGATCCTAGCGGGATCTTTTTTTGGTATCGCGATGGTGATTGCGCGCGGGGCCTTTCATGAGTCTCATGTGCGGAGTGCATTGCTGCACTTGGGCATGATCTATACCGGTTGGCTGTTAGTTCGCTTGCTGGCGTTGCTACAACGGTGGCCGGATGAAGCAGTCACATGGGTCTATCTCGCGTTCGAAGTAGTGATGCTGGTATTGATTGGTTTGGCGCATAATCGAGCCAAACCACGGCAGGAGCGTCAGCTGTTTAAGTCATCCAGCGACAGCCTCCCTTAGTCGTCGGCCTACCTCCAGTCCTGCGAGATAGGCTCCTTCGACTCGGCCGCCACTGAGATAATCGCCTGCGATCCACAACCCGTTGTCGACGTGATAAATACCTTTTTGCGCTGTGACATGGGGGTCGGTGGGTCGGGCAAAGCGCCAGCGGTGCGCCAGCTTGCACGAACCGCGAAGGGATAATTTCTCTTCAACAATCCCCTGCAATCGTATACCGGCCTCGGACGGCTCTAGTTCAAGCATCTGACGTGCGAAGGCAACAGTCGAATGCACCACAATGAATTTAGAGTGACGTCCTGGCTTTGAGGCCTCAACACTGACAAAGTCGATGTCTGGATCATCTCCGCCAAAACACGCATCCAGAACATTACCGTCGCGATCGCGCAACAGATCCTCTGATTCAAGAACCACAGTCCACGTTGGCTCCATGGTAAATCGGGACACGATGTCGGCCACATCAAAGTCAACCAGCATGTCTTGCATTTGATTGACTGGAGCCGTGCACACCACGTGGGCTGCGGTGAATTGGCTACCCTCGGTAGTGGACAGCAAATAACCCCCTGTTGTGCGTTGGACCGCACTAATGCGTGTTTCGGTATCGATCGAGAGTCCCTTGGCCAGGTGTCGACCAAAAGCATTCATGTAGGGCGTCCCGACATATCGTGGGTGTCGATCGGGTGATTCCTGTATTCCATCGGCATGCAGTTTGCCCATTCTCGGCGTCCAGACCGAAAGCGCACCGTCTGCCTGCGCCTCAGTGACGATCGCCTGAAACATAGGATCGCGTGCAGTAATGAACTGTGCGCCGATGTCGGCCCGTTGCTGGTCTAACCGCTTGGACGACAAGCGTCCCCCTGGGCCGCGGCTTTTCTCGACAATGCGAGTATCTTGTTTGGGTAGTTGGGCAGCGCATGCGAGTCCGCAGACGCCCGCGCCAATGATGACAAATTGATAATGTTGCATGTTGATATCGTTTTTCTTGACTGGAAATTACAATTGATGACCCAATTGACTCTAACAGGTTCAGCCGGGGCTAGAAAAACAATGACGAACATTAACATCACCGAAAGCGCGCAAACGTACCTCCAAGGGCTTCTGGAAAAACAGAACGTCGAGGGGATCGGAGTACGTTTGTTTGTTTCACAGCCAGGCACTGCCTATGCTGAGACCTGTCTCGCATATTGCCGCCCTGGCGAAGAAAAGCGTGACGATGAGCAGATTGCATTGGATGGTTTCGTGGCCTACTTGGATCAGCCGAGCTTGCCGTATCTTGAAGATGCAGTAGTGGATTATGTTGCTGACAAGCTGGGTGGCCAGCTCACGATCAAAGCACCGAAAGCAAAACAGCCGACAGTTGCGTTTGATGGGCCCGTTGAGCAACAGATCGTTGAGATTCTGACCGGCGAAATCAATCCAGGTCTTGCTTCCCACGGCGGTGAAGTGCGACTGATCCGCTTGGAAGAGGATGTGGCAATATTGCAGTTCGGCGGTGGNTGCCAGGGTTGCAGCGCGGTAGACATGACCTTGAAAGACGGTGTCGAGAAAACCTTGATGGAGCGTATTCCGGTTTTGAAAGGCGTGCGCGATGTGACTGATCATAGCCAGCGCGAGAATGCATACTACAAGTAGGCGCTCTGACCGTGTCCGCAATCATTTCTAAAGTCACCTCGATTGATGCGATCGTCGATGAGATTCGGGGTTTTCTTTACGCCGAAACACCGCGCGCGTGGGTTGATCACGCCGTGGGTGATCTGCCGACCCTGCTGATTGATCATGCCAACTGCGAATACAAAGCCGCATCAACTGGCATGTCCCTGCTAAATCGCTACCGCGACAGACCAAAGCTGCAGCGGCTTATGGCGCGTCTGGTGCGAGAAGAAATGCTGCATTATGAGCAAGTGCTGGTGTTTATGGAGCGACTGGGCGTCGCTTACACGACCTTGAGCGCGTCACGGTATGCCCAGACATTGCGGGCCGAGGTGCGTGGCGATGAGCCAAACAAGCTCACTGATTTGTTGGTCGTTGGCGCCATTGTGGAAGCACGTTCATGTGAACGCTTTGCGGCTTTGTGGCCCTATTTGCCTGAATCTTTGGGAAAATACTATCGCAGTCTGTTGCGCTCAGAGGGTCGTCATTACCAAGACTACCTTCGATTGGCTCATGAGACAGCAGATACGGCGGAGGTGGAGGCACGTCTGGCGGTGTTTTTGAAGTTGGATGCGGAGCTGATTCAGTCTCGTGATTCGGAGTTTCGCTTCCACTCGGGTGTACCGGCATCGTAGTCCCACGTTTGTAGCGTATCGCTGCCTGTGGGAGTGAGGCNTACCTGATGAAGGCGGCGATGCTCTCGGCCTCCGTGTTCGACCACATACCCAATGCCTGAGTCCGTCCAGTCTGAGGTCACCGCGCGAAGTCCCTGTGCGTTGGCCGTAATTGTCGGCCGATGGGTGTGACCGTGAATCAACAAATCCGCATTTGCAGCTTGCATGCAGTGTTGGATTGTCTCTTCAACTGCATCACCGATCGCCTCAGGTCGATTAGTCTGGTTTTGCTTCGATGCCAGACGCATTTGATGTGCGATAGCTTGGCGCTCAGACAGCGGCTTGGCCAAAAAGTCGTGCTGCCATTGCCGATCCCGCACCTGAGCTTTGAACTGCTGATAAGCTGCATCCAATGTGCACAGTTCATCGCCGTGCAGGATCAGGATGCCCGGCAACTCAAGCTTGTCTGCCGAGCGGATACCGAATCGCGCGGCATAGTCTTGCGACAGCAAGAAATCCCGATTTCCCGGGATGAACACAGTCTCAGAAGCGCATTTCGAAAAATGCCGCAACAGGGCGCTGTCTGCAGCTTCAGCGCCATCATCGCCGATCCATGCTTCGAACAGATCGCCGGCGAGCACCAATTGATCGCATTTAACCGAAGCAACTGCCGCCATGATGGCTTCATAGCGGCTTGGATCGGAAGGATCCAAGTGCAGATCCGAGACAACAAGGGTGCGAATCAAATGACAGAAGCCTTTACGATCATGACATCATCCACAGGAACATCCGAGTGACCCGCGCGACGCGTGGTGTCGACTGCTTTAATTGCATCAACAGTTTCGAGGCCGTCGAAAACTCGACCAAACACACAATAGCCAAATCCATCAGCGGTTTCAGATCGAAAGTTCAGGAAGTCGTTGTTGGACACGTTGATGAAAAACTGTGCCGTCGCAGAGTGCGGATCCATGGTTCTGGCCATTGCAATGGTGCCGCGATTATTGGCTAGGCCATTAGCGGCCTCGTTTTTGATTGGTTCGCGTGTGTCTTTTTCGGCCATTCCCGGCTCAAACCCACCACCTTGGATCATGAACCCATCAATCACACGGTGAAAGATCGTCCCATCGTAAAATCCATCTTCAACATATTGCTGAAAATTTGCTGNTGTCAGGGGCGCATCCGTTTCAAACAGCTCTAAAGTGATGTTGCCAAGCGTTGTTTCCAATAGAATCACAAGTTTTTCTCCTCATATGTCAGGCCGGTACTATACCGATTTCAGTGAAAGGAAGGGCGAGTGGGCATACAGATCTTTGACACGATGGCACGTGAGAAGCGTGAATTGATTCCATTGCAAGACGGACACTTGGGTCTGTATGTCTGCGGGATGACGGTATATGACCGCTGTCATCTGGGGCATGGGCGAGTGATGGTGGCCTTTGATGCGATCGTGCGCTATCTGCGCTATCGCGGCTATGCGGTTAATTACATTCGCAATATTACTGACGTGGACGACAAAATCTTCGCCCGCGCACTTGAAAAAGGAGTGCCGTTTGAGGTTTTGACGGCGAACATGATCGATGCGATGCATGCCGATGAGATTGCGCTGTGTTGCCAGCCCCCCGACCACGAACCGCGTGCCACGCAAAATATTCCGTCAATGATTGCGTTGATCGAAACCCTGATGCAAAAGGGTGCTGCCTATCAGGGCGCGCAGGGCGATGTGTATTTTCGTGTCGCCGCATTTCCAGACTATGGCAAATTGAATAATCGCAATTTGGACGAAATGCAGGCAGGCGCGCGGGTGGCTGTCTCCGAAGATAAAGAACATCCGGCCGACTTTGTATTGTGGAAATCAGCAAAAGCCCACGAAGCCTCGTGGCCAAGTCCATTTGGCCCTGGTCGTCCAGGATGGCATATCGAATGTTCCGCCATGAGTATGGATGCATTAGGAGAGACCTTCGATATTCACGGTGGAGGTCCGGACTTGAAGTTTCCTCACCATGAAAATGAAATCGCACAGTCAGAGGCAGCAACGGAATGCACCTTTGCGCGNTATTGGATGCATGCCGGTGCGGTTCGGGTCAAAGACGAAAAAATGTCCAAATCTCTCGGAAATTTTATCACTCTTGAGACGCTATTTAAGACTCAGCACCCCGATGTGGTGCGGTTTTTCTTGCTACAAAGCCAATATCGCAGCGCGATTGCGTTTTCCGATGAAGCATTGATGCAGGCGGAGGCTGCGTACACCCGTTTACTGCAGGGTCTTCCTGGTCCAGCGGAGCCCACTGAAATTGATGTCGAAGCGATCGAAGCTTTTCACCAATTGATGGATGATGATTTCAATACGCCACGAGTAATTGCGTTGTTATTTGACTTAATTGGCTCAGGCGAGAATCGAAAGGCGCAGACTGCTCGTGTAATTGGTGAGGTGCTGGGTCTTTTTGCAACGCCGGTTGCGTCATTTTTGGCCGAGGTGCAAGCGAAAAAAGCAGCGCATAGTGCACTCACCGATGAGGCAGTTGATGCGCAGTTGGCAGCCCGGCAAGCGGCGCGTGAGTGTCGTGATTTTGCCAAGGCAGATGCCATTCGCGATGCCTTGGCTGAGGCTGGAATTGTGATTGAGGATGGTGCAGGTGGCACACGGTGGCATCGCAAGTGAGGCCCAGCAATGCCTCGCTGTTTCTGAGCACGGTCTTGATTTGGGGTACCACTTGGTATGTGATTCTAGGGCAGTTAGGCGTCGTGCATCCCGTTGTTTCGGTGAGTTGGCGTTTTTTACTGTCCGCGCTTTTGATGTTGGCCATCTGCCATTGGCGCGGCATTGATCTGCGTTTGCCCTTGGCGATCCATCGTTTGTGTCTGCTGCAAGGGTTGACGCTGTTTGGGATTAACTACTGTCTGTTTTACACCGCCAGTGGAGTGCTCACCACCGGACTCATTTCTGTGGTGTTTTCCACAATGGTGTTCTGGAATGCGCTGGGCGCAGCATTATTTCTGGGGCGCACATTGGATCATCGAGCGCTCATCGGTGGTCTCATCGGGATGTTTGGATTAATGGTCCTATTTGCCGGAGAGGTCAGTACGCTCACGTTTTCGGATGACACATTATTTTCGCTCGGTCTGTGTCTAGTCGCGACGCTGTGTGCCAGCACTGGCAATATTGTGTCAGCTAAAACACAGGCACTTGGCATCTCTGTTTGGAGTACAACGGCCTTTGGCATGCTG
>JGI26086J50260_1000836_pt1 | contig 19047 bp, 14 predicted proteins | sample SaaInl3SG_22_DNA_FD_50260 | JGI IMG/M metagenome (IMG submission 50260)
GTAAATCGTCGAGAACAAGGCCGTCGGCGACTTGCGGTTGCGGTTGATGAGCAAAAGGTGCGCGGCCGCCACCAGCACCATCCACGGCACCAGCGACGAATTCTCCACGGGGTCCCACGCCCAGAAGCCCCCAAAGCTCAGCGCCTCGTACGCCCACGCGCCACCCATGAGGATGCCCGTGCCGAGCACGCCCACGGCGAAGAAGGCCCAAGGCAGCACAGGCTTGATCCACCCGGTCAAATCCCGACGCCACAACGAACCCACGGCGTACGCAAACGGCACGCTGCACGCCGCAAACCCCAGGAACAGGGTCGGCGGGTGGATGGTCATCCAGTAGTTTTGGAGAAGCGGGTTAAGTCCTTGCCCATCAGCGAATTGAGGAATCGACGTAAGGTAGTCGGCTCGCGCCGTCCACGGCAAGCCAAGGTTGGCCGGCGCTTCGCGAAGCAAGAGGAACGGGTCCAAGCCCAATTGAAAGTCCCCGAAGTACACCCCGAGGAGCATGACGCCCAGGAACGCCTCGATGGCGCTGAGCACGGCCATCACCTCGCGTTGCCACGAATCGGCCCGGCGCAGGATGAACAACGCCAACACGTTGTGCCAGAACATCCAAAGAAGGAATCCGCCTTCCTGGCCACCCCAAAACGCGCTCAGCACAAACCGCATCGGCATCTCGTTGTTGAGGTGCTTCCAGATGTACTGGAACTCGTAGCGGTGGCCGAAGAACAGCACGAAAATCAGCGCAATCACGCCCAACGTGCTGGCCGCGTGCGTCACAAAGGCCACGCGACCCAACTTCAAATTGCCGCGCACAAAGCCCACGGTGGCAAGCAGGGCGGAGGCAAACGCCACCGCCACCAACACGCGGCCGAGGTACGCCGCCCAAATCCATTCGCCGAGGTACTCCATCAAGCGTCGGTGTCCAAGAGGTGGTTCTGCTCGTTGTACTTCGAAGGGCACTTCATGAGCATCTCCGTGGCTTGGAAATGGTCGCCTTTGGCTTTGCCATACAAGTCCACGCTCTCCGAACGCTCCAGCCCCGTGGGCTTCGCCTTTTCAAGCCAAACCTCACGAACCTGCCCGCTCTTGTCGGTCAGGTGAAACTTCGTGAGGGAGGTGTTTTTCTGCGGGTCGTAATCCACGGGAAAGTCCACCGCGAGCGTGCCGCTGACCTTGTACTCCGTGCCCGGATCGGCAAACGCCGTCGCGAAATCCACCGACCGGCTGGTGCTGGTGATGCTCGCCACAAAGGTGCCCATGAGGCCGGCGACGAGCAGCAGAAGGACGATGTGTGTGCGCTTCATTCCGAGGGGTTGGAGAGGGTCAAGGATTCAAAAGTTCAGATTCTTCGCGGCCCAAGCGACGCAGCTCGCGCACCGCCCGCACCCACCACAAGCCAAGGCCCATGACAATGATGACGGCGACGCCTACCACGACGGGCATCTTTCCTGAAGCGGTGAACACCGCTTCGAGGCTCGAAGTTGAGGCCGGAGTCACAAGCAGCAAAGGCAGGGGCATGCTCGAACGCGTCAAGCGCGCGTCTGCAATTTGGGCTCGCAACCGCTCCGTCTTCAGCGCCAAGCTGTACATCCACGTGCCGAGGATCATCCAAGCGAGCACTGCGGGGTAAAACGCGGCGCGCAAGGCGCTGTCAAGGTCGTAGCTGCTGAAGGCGGGGTTGCCGCCCTTGCCCGGGTGCAGGCTTTCTGTGAAGCGCGGAAGCACCATGAGCAGGACCACGAGCAAGCAAAACCCAAAGAGGTTGTAAACGGCCGACAAGCGCGAGCGCAATTTGGCGTCCTGCACGGATCCGCGCAACACGAGGTAGCCGGCATAGACCATCACCGTGACAAAGGCGCCGTTGAGCTGCGGGTCGTCGACCCACCACGCGCCCCACGTGAAGCGCGCCCACAAGCTGCCTGTCAACAGCCCCAGCACCCCAAACCACAGCCCGACCTTCACCGCCGCCACGGCCCGCAAATCGCGGTCNTCGTCGCCGCCGAGGCGAAGGGTGCGGATGCTTTGGGCGAAGCTGATGCCCATCAGCAGGAACATCGTGAACCACATGGGCACATGCAGCATGAGGTTCCGGATGCTCTCCATGATGTTGGGCTGGAAGGGGAAATGAAAACCCAAATCCTTTTCCTCGAGCTGGTCGAAGGCCATCGCGTCGTTGGCCAACCGCGCCTTGCTCTTGACGTCGAGTCCTTCTGCGAAGAAACCGTTGGCATAGCTCAAGGTCCCGTCGCTCTTGCCGTTGACGATCACGTCGTAGCTGCGGGAAGGAATGTACTTTGGGAGGCGCACACGGCATTTCAAATGCGTGTCGTCCAAGGCTTTGATCGCTGAGGCATTCAACGTGTGTTCACCGCGACGGAGGAACACGATGGGTGCGGACGTGGAAAAGTGTGTGCTGTGACCCACGATTTCGAGTTCGTACACTCCGCCTTCTTCGGTGACGGTTTGCGTCGTGACTCGGACGTCCTCTATGCCCGGACCCAACGGGACCGTGAAGGTCATGATGAAGGTGTAGGAGAGAAGGAGGAGTCCGAGGATTCGAACTGCCCAAACGCCACGAGAAGTCGAGTGTTGTGAAGCCGTCATGATGCGCGCCAAAGGTACGGGAAGAGGACGGCCCCGAGGACGCCGGATCCGAGTGTCAGGGCCCCAAGAAATGCGAAGTTGTGCCACGTGTCGGACACGAGTACGCCGCGCAGCAATTCCCCACCCAGGGTCGTCGACACGAGCACAGTGGGGAGCACCAGGGGCAAGCCCAGCACGGCAGTCATCCCAAACCCCGCGCCCGCCCGCGCCGCAATCAAGGCCAGAAGCGTCAAGGTCGTCCCGAGCGCCACAGCCGTCAACACCATGCCTGACACGAAGCCCCAAAGCCGCGCGCCATCCAAGTCCGCCCACCCGAGCAGCAACCCCATGAACGCCATGACCAAACATGCGAGGCCTGAAAGGACGACGACGTTGTGGAGGGTTCGGGCCAACATGTAGTGCAGCGGTTGGACGGTGGTCCGCAAGTAGGCGAGCACCTCGGGGCGGTCCTCTTCGAGGCTTCGGCTCACGCCGTTGAACGCCGTGAACAGCAGGATCACCCACGCCATGGCGTTCCACGTCTCGGGCTCAGGACGACCGCGCACCACTTGGTACACGGCGTAGACCGTCGCCACCACAAACAGCACAAGGCCCGCCACGCCGTGTTGGGCGCGCACATCTGCCTTCCAAAAGTGCCGAAACAAAAACCACGTCTCGCGCATGCTTCGAAGGTAGGCCAGGAGGGTGGGTTAGACGAGTGAAAGAGGTTTCGCAACCTGGGCGAAGAGCTTGGCCATGTTGCGCGCATCCTCGATGGCGCGGTGTTGCGTTCCGTCAAAGCTGAGCCCTTCCATGTCGAGGGCGTTTTTGAGTCCGATTTGGTTTTTGGAACCCTTCCAACGGCTGTAATGGCGCTGCAAGCAGGCCCAGTATTTCAGCCAAGGCAAGTCCAAATCGTGGAGCCGCGCGTCGTTGGCGAACTGCCTCCGGTCGAATTCACCCCAGCTCATCAGCACGGACCGCGTGGCGTCAAAGCCCACCCAATCCTCAAAATTGGCGATGGCTTCGTCGAACAAAGGCGCGTCTTCGATGTCGTCCTGCACGATGCTCGTGAGCTTGGTGCAGAAAGGGCTGATCTCGGGGTGGAGCTTGGGACGAACGAATTGGCAGAAGTCGTCGATGACCTCGAGGTTTTCGTTGATTTTCACCGCGCCGATTTCGATGATTTCCACCTTGCGGGGCTTTCGGCTCCGCCAACAGGTGGCTTCCAAATCGTACACAATGAATTGTCTTTCGCTCATCGGGTGCAAAGATACGCTGTGGCTTGCCCGTGGCCGTGCGTTGTGGACAAGTGTCGTCATGAGGTGCAGTTTTCGCGTAGTTTTCCCAAATGAATGCTTCTCGTCCAAGGTTGGTCGTTCTCAGTGGAGCGGGCATGAGTGCCGAGAGTGGCATCGCCACTTTTCGAGGGGTGGACGGCCTCTGGGAGGGGCATCGCGTCGAGGAGGTCGCCTCGCCGGAGGGTTTCGCAGCTCAACCCGAGCTCGTCCTCGAATTCTACAACCAGCGCCGTCGGCAGATCGTCGATGCGCGGCCCAACGAAGGCCACGTCGCACTGGCTCGACTTGAGGACCTCTTCGACGTTCACGTCATCACCCAAAACATCGACGACCTGCACGAGCGGGCCGGCAGCACGCAGGTGCTCCACCTGCACGGCGAAATCCGAAAGGCCCGCTCGACCCGCGATCCCCTCGTCGTCGTTGACCTTCCCGGCACCGAACTCGACCTCGGGGATCTCGGCCCCGACGGCGCCCAGCTCCGGCCTCACATTGTCTGGTTTGGGGAATCCGTCCCCATGATCGACCCGGCGATGGACCTCGTGCAAACGGCCGACGTGGTCATCGTGGTCGGCACCTCCCTGCAAGTCTATCCCGCAGCGGGCCTTGTCGGTTATGCGCCTCCGTCCGCACCTGTTCACGTCGTCGACCCCAACACGCCCCTCGAAGGTGGGGGGCGCGTCGAACTGCACCGGTGCGGGGCAGTGGAAGGCCTCACGCGCCTCGAAGCGCGCTGGCGACAAGAATTCGGGGCCTAACGCTCACTCCGCGCCGTTGGCAGGACGGCGTCCTTCGCGCTCAGCGCGTGCGCAACCGCCACGCACTGACGGCGGGCTGAATCTCCGTTTCTGAGTCGCTCGCTTGAAGGCGATCGATGGCTCCGAGGATCAAGTCCGCGGCCGTGTCGTCGTCGCACGGCAAGTCCCGCTGGAGTTTCTCGGGCGTGAAGTGCTCGCCGACAAAGCCGGTGTCGAAGTTGCCCGAGCGGAACGCCTCGTGATTCACCGCGAAGTGCCCAAAGTCCAGGGTCGTGTCCACGCCGTGAACCTCGTACTCGTCAATGGCGCGAAGCATGCGCTCGATGGCCGCTTCGCGGGTCGGGCCGTGCGTGCACAACTTGGCCAGCATCGGGTCGTAGTGCATGCTCACTTCTCCGCCTTCCTCGACGCCGTCGTCCACGCGGATGCCCGGCCCGACGGGCGGGCGGTAGCGCGTCAGTGTGCCTGTGCTGGGCAAGAACCCGCCGGCGACGTCTTCGGCGTAGACGCGCAATTCAAGCGCGTGTCCTTGGATTTGGAGGTCGTCTTGAGAAAAGGAGAGGGGGTGCCCCTCCGCGATGCGAATCTGTTCGCGCACCAAGTCGACGCCCGTGATGAGTTCCGTCACGGGGTGCTCTACTTGCAGGCGCGTATTCATTTCGAGGAAGAAGAATTCGCGGGAGGCGTCGACCAAAAACTCGACCGTCCCGGCCCCGACGTAGTCGCAGGCCTTGGCCACTTCAATGGCGCACTGGCCCATCTCCGCCCGCAACGCGTCGTCAAGCAAGGCCGAGGGGGCCTCTTCGACGACCTTTTGGTGCCGGCGTTGGATGCTGCATTCGCGCTCAAACAAGTGAACCGCGTTTCCGTGCGAGTCACACAATACTTGAATCTCGATGTGACGAGGCTGTTGCACGAGGCGTTCGATGAAGACGGCCCCGTCGCCAAACGACCGCTCCGCCTCGGAAATCGCGCGCTGCAATTCGCCCTCNAGTTGCGAGGGGTCGTGGACGGCGCGCATGCCCTTGCCACCGCCGCCAGCACTGGCCTTGATGAGAAGGGGGAATCCGATGCGCTCGGCTTCGCGTTTGGCCTCGGCGGGATCCGCTACGGCACCTTCGGTGCCGGGCACCATCGGAATGTTCCTCGCCGCCACGGCCTCCTTGGCCGCCAACTTCGAACCCATCACCCGAATCGCATGAGGATGCGGACCCACAAACGCAATCCCAGCCTTCTCCACGGCCTCGGCAAACTCCGCGTTCTCACTCAAGAACCCGTAACCGGGGTGAATGGCGTCGGCCCCCGTCGAACGGGCAGCCTCCACGATGCGGTCCACGATCAAGTAGCTCTCGTTGCTGGGCGCAGGCCCCACGCACACGGCCTCGTCGGCCGCACGCACAAAAGGTGCGTCCGCGTCGGCCTCGCTGTACACGGCCACCGTCGCCAAACCCATCTCACGTGCCGTTCGAAGCACGCGCAGGGCAATCTCGCCACGGTTGGCGACCAGGAGTTTGGTGATGGGGCGGAGGGAGGAAGAACTCATCGACATCGTTTCAGTTCAGGTCAGGCATCCGTCGGGCCCACGTGGCTGCGACAGGCCGAAGATAGGGCAGCCCCCAAGCCAGAAAAAAGGGCATGAAAAAAGGGCAAGCGATTCTTGTCGCACCGCTACAACCGCATACCCTTGCTGCCTTCCGGCCCTGGGGGATTCTGCGGGAGCTGGTCGCAAGAGACTTGCCCCGGCGCAAAGATAAGCACGTTGAGTCCCTACCTTGCAGGTCCATGCAGCATTTGAATGTCACAGCGACACAAGGCCTCATCGCAGCCGTCGCAAACTTCGCACTCTTGATGGTGCTTTACCTGCTCAACATGAACCTGTTGGCGGAATGGTGGGTCGGCATCTTGGCCCTCCTGATCATCGTTGTGTTCATGTTCACGGGGACATCTGCGGCCCGTTCGGCCAACGGTGGGAGCTTCAGCTTTGGCCAGGCTTGGTTCGCCTCGATGAGCGTGGCCTTTGTGGCGCAGGTCGTCAGCGCCGCGCTGACCATGCTGCTGTACCAAGTCATCGCTCCCGAATTGCCCGCGGTTTTGGAAGAGCTGACCTTGGAGAAGACGCGTGCGATGATGGAGGGCTTCGGCATGAGTGCCGATTTGCTCGAGCCTCAAATGGCCGAGATCAAAACCCAAATGAAGGAAGCCTACACGTGGAAAGGCATGGCGAAGAACACCGCCGGAGGCATGGTCATGTGGGCGGTCATTTCGCTGATTGTAGCGGCCATTTCCAAGCGCACCCCCAAATCTGAATTTGCGTGATGCAAAGCCAACCCACCCTTGACGTTTCCGTGGTCGTCCCGTTGTTGGACGAGGAGGAAAGCCTGCGCGAACTGAAGGCGGGCATTGACCGAGCCCTCGACGGCCTCACGTACGAGGTCATCTTCGTGGACGACGGGAGCCAGGACGGTTCGTGGGGCATCATCGACGAGCTCCATCGTGCCCAACCTGAGACGGTGCGCGGCATTCGCTTCGCCCGCAACTACGGCAAGAGCGCGGCCCTCCAAAAGGGCTTCGAAGCCGCCCAAGGCGCGGTCGTATTCACCATGGACGCCGACCTTCAAGACGACCCCGAGGAACTCCCGCCCATGCGTGCGCAGTTGCTGGAGGGCGGTTTGGACTTGGTGAGTGGGTGGAAGAAGAAGCGGCACGACCCGCTGAGTAAAACGATTCCCACCAAGCTCTACAACTGGGCCACCCGGCGCGTCAGCGGCATATCCCTGCACGATTTCAATTGCGGGTTGAAGTGCTACCGATGGCACGTCGTCAAGGCCATTGAGGTTCAGGGCGAAATGCACCGCTACATCCCCATGCTCGCGAAGGCCGCAGGCTTTGACAAAATCGGGGAGAAGGTGGTGACCCACCATGCGCGTCCGTACGGCGTCAGCAAGTTTGGGTTGGAGCGGTTCACCAACGGCTTGCTCGACCTCATGACCATCGGATTCATCGGTCGTTTCGGCCGCAAGCCGATGCACTTCTTTGGACTTGTGGGCATGCTCATGTTCATGCTGAGCACAGGCCTGTTCTTGGCCATTGGGGGTTACAAGGTTTGGGCGCTGTACATGGACATTCCGGCCAAAAACCTCGCCGACCTCAGCTGGTTCTATGTCGCCCTGACCGGCATGGTCCTCGGCGCGCAGTTCTTCCTGGCCGGTTTCCTCGCAGAAATGGTGTCTCGGAACGATCCCGAGCGCACCGATTACCGCATCCTGACGCACCTCGACGGCCCGCAAGCCGATTGACGCCCAGACAGGCGCCACAACAAGCGCCCAGACTCCTCACCGTCATCGCGCTCCAGGCTCAGTCGGCAATCACCGCCGACCCCACGACCTCGTCGCCGTGCTCGCCGCCGTGCCATGCGGCAAACTGCCCGGCGGCCACGCCCCGCTGCGGTTCCTTGAAGTCCATNAACCACTGGCCATCCTCAGCCCGGACGAGCTCGCCTTCCTGCAGCGGTTGACGGTACCGGATGCGCAACNNGTAGGCCTTCGATCCCGCAACCTCCCAAGCCTCATCGGGATTCACCCAGTGCGGTGCTTCCAACTTCAACGCGCTCCGAAACAACCCTGGGTGCGCGTCGCCTTGGCCCACGTACACCGTGTTCGTCGCCACGCACGTCCCGATGACAAACAACGGCTCAGGCTTTCCGCCAACTTGCAATCCCTTGCGTTGCCCCACCGTGAAGAAGTGCGCGCCGTCATGCGTGCCGACCACGGTGCCCATGTCGGGTGACAAGGCGAATGGCGCGGCACGCTCCGCAAGCCCTGCATCTTCGCCACGCTTGAAGACCTCGTGTGAGGCGTCGACTTCTACAATGTCGCCGCGCTTGACGGCCAATTGCTGCTGCAAGAAATCCGGCAGNCTCACCTTGCCGATGAAGCAAAGCCCTTGCGAATCCTTTTTGTCGGCGGTCGNAAGGTCGATTTCCGCCGCGATGCGCCTGACTTCAGGCTTCTCAAGTTCGCCGACAGGGAAAAGGGCGCGTCCGAGTTGTTCCTGGTTGAGTTGGCACAGGAAGTAGCTCTGATCCTTGTTGCCGTCGCGTCCTGCGAGCAGGCGATGTGTCCCGTTCTCGTCGGTTGATTTCCGGCAGTAATGGCCTGTGGCCACGGCTTCGGCNCCAAGCTTCAAGGCCGCATCGAGGAACAGGTCAAANTTCACCTCGCGGTTGCACAGCACATCGGGGTTGGGCGTTCGGCCTGCAGCGTACTCGGCAAACATGTAGTCGACAATCCGCTCTTTGTACTCGGCGCTGAGGTCCATGACTTGGAAAGGGATGCCCAAGTGGTTGGCCACCAGCATGGCGTCGTTGGCATCGTCGATCCACGGGCATTCGTTGTTGATGGTCACGCTCTCATCGTTCCAGTTGCGCATGAAGAGGCCGATCACCTCGTGCCCCTGCTCCAAAAGCAAGTGCGCTGCGACGCTGGAATCCACACCACCGGAAAGACCAACCACGACTCTCATGCCGCAAAGGTACAGGCTAAGACCGGGCTGAGAATTGCATTTGGCGCGGATTTCCCCGACCTTGACCCAAGCGTTTGAACCGCAGAGGCAACCTCTTTGGATTGCGTGCGTCATTCAAGCGGCCATCGTCATGCACGAAGCAGAGTTGCGCCCCTACATCGAAGCCTGTCAACTCGGCGAACGCCGGGCCCAGCGTTTCATTTTCGAGCGGTATTACCGCTTGATGTTTGGGGTGTGCCTTCGTTACATGTCCGACAAGGACAGCGTGCAGGACGTCGTGCAAGAAGGGTTCCTCAAAGTGTTCAACAACATCGAGGGGTACACCTTCAAAGGTTCTTTCGAAGGCTGGATGCGCCGCATCATGGTCAACACGGCAATCGACGCCATCCGACGCAGAAATGCGGCAGGGTGGGTTCTCGGAGACGAGGCGTCGTTTGAACCTGTGGACGAAGATGGAGGTTGGGAGATGGAGGAAGATGAAGGCGTAACGTACACGGTTCATGACGTGTTGGATGCGATGGAGCATTTGACACCGATGTACCGGACCGTGTTCAACCTCTATGTCTTCGACAACCTGGGGCACCAAGAGATCTCGGATCGCTTGGGCATCAGCGTTGGGACCTCGAAGTCGAACCTGGCGAAAGCGAGGCGAAACCTTCGAGACTTGTTATTGACCACGAAAGGAAAAGATCACCATGTCGAGTGAACATCCGTTTGACGACCACCTGAAGCAAGCCTTCGAAGGCTTCGAGCCCGACGTCCATGCCAATTGGGCGGAGTTCGAATCCTCGTTGGAGGGTCCTTCTGCCGTCGCCGCAACCTCCACCATGGGTCGCGGCGTGAGCCGATGGGCCATGGCTGCAGCCGTGGTGGCAGGCGGGGCTTTGATGTGGGTGGCCAAACCCGCTGTGGAGGACTTGTTTCAAAACACACCCGATGTCGAAGCATCGCTTGGAACCGAGGGGGAAGTTGGTCAATCCTTCGACGAGGCGTGGGAGGAATTCACAAGCGTCACGCAAGAATTTGCGGAAGACTTGCTGGATGCTGAGGGCGAACGCGCTCTGAATGAGGTGGAGCTGACTCCTGTGGAAGTCGACTTGAGTTCGTCCGTCGAGCAACCAAAGGATGACCGCCCAATGGCCAAATCGAAATCAGGAAAAATCAATCCCGCGGTTGCTTCGGAGCAGCTCGAGGAAGGACATTCCGAAGGGATGAATCGCGAGCGCCTCTTGGCGGAATTGCCATTCGACGCTTCGGTTCGTGAAGCCTGCGAAGGGGTGGAAGTGGCGTTCGAACTTTCCGGATTGGACCGAAACATGAGTTTCCTGTGGAACTTTGGGGACGGGCATTTCTCGAGCGATCCCGCTCCGCGCCACGTGTTCAATCGCCCAGGGACGTATGACATCACCCTGTCCATCCGCCCTCATGGGGACGGCATGATCCGCACGCGGACCATCCAAAACATGATCACCGTCCTGCCCAAGCCTGATGCCGAATTTGCATGGGCCTTTCCATCGGCTGTTTCCGGGAACAAAGTGCGCGTCCGGCTTCAGAACGAAACGCCTGACGCCTCGGCGTCTCAGTGGGTGGTTGACGGCCAATCGACGCAAGACAACCTCATCCAGCTTGAAGTTCCGGGCGTGTATCCGGTGAATTTGGTGGCGAGCAACAAATACGGCTGCCTCGACGACGCCAAGCACAGCATCCAAGTCGGCGACCGCAACGGCTTGCTCGCGCAAGCGCGCTTCAGTCCCAACGACGACGGCCACTACGACACGTTCTTGCCGCACAGCCTCCGAGACATGGAGGACGCGTGGGAAATGGTCGTTGTAAGCCGCGACGGTGAGGAGGTCTACCGCACTTCTGACGCGAAGGAACCGTGGGACGGAACCCTTCCCAACGGCGATGTTGCTGGCGATCGTTCCACTTTCCAATGGACGGTGCGCATCGTTGCCAAAGACGGCCTGGTGCGCCTCTTCACCGACCGCATTCGTGTCGAACGCTGAAGTTGCTGACACTTCCTTGAGAATCTCGGTGCACATGTGCAACTCTGGCGGTGGTTAAGGCGTCTGTCATTTGGCCTACTTTTACGGTGAATTGTAGCGAAATGAACAGGAACCTCTTCGGACTCTTCGGTTGGTGTGCAGTTGCATGGCTCTCAATCTTCCTTTCCCAACAGGGATGGGCGCAAGAAGGCATAGTCATTCCCATTTCGGATGGCGGGACAGTGACTGTCGATTGCGATGCCACGGAGTTGATTTACTTCACGGATGACAACAGCGGTGGCGTAGACTTTCAAGATCCCTACTCGAACAACAACTTCACCATTACGCTTTGTCCGAGTACTCCTGGGGATGCTGTGCAGGTGAATTTCCTCGCGTTCGATCTCCAAACCAACGCAAACCCCAACAACAACGACGTGTTGTACGCTTTCAATGGTGATGACACCAGTGCGGATTTGGTGGGTGCGGGTACAGGCAACTCCTTTGTGGGGGTAAGCATTACGGCCTCGATTGACAATCCAACAGGGTGTGTGACGTTTTCACTTGTTGTCAACAACAACGCCACGGGTGGTGACCAAGGATGGGTGGCGCAAGTGACATGCGTGACGCCCTGTTCTTACCCTGAAGCGGGCATCTCCTTGGTTAGTCCAGAGCCCTTCCCGGACAACGAAATCAGTGTTGGGGTCTGTCCCAACGAGCTTGTGACTTTTGACGCCAGCGCTTCGCTTCCCGGCGCCCCCGAATTTCCGGTTGACTCGTTGATTTGGAACTGGGGCGACGGATCGGTGGAAATCACGGCCGTCTCTGACGGTTGGCAGCAAAGCCATTCGTTTCCAGAACCTGGTGAGTACATCGTGACGCTTGTTGTGCAGGACATCAACAATTGCAACAGCACCAACCTCTTGCCGCACCAAGTTTTGGTGTCGACCATTCCCATTTTCAACACGGATGTGACGACGCCGTTGTGTGAGGACGCCCCGGGATATCTGAACGGAAACCCTGTGCAGAGCATCACATGGACGGCCTTGCCTCCTGTTGGCGTGTCCGAGCTCGCGGATCTCCCTGATGCCACCGGGGTGGCGTTCACCTCAGAGTTGTTCATTGATTTTTTCGACACAGATCAAGTCTTGGAGGACTGTGACGACATTGAACTCATCACAGCCAACATCGAGCACAGCTTCATTGGTGACTTGAGTTTTTGGATCACTTGCCCGGATGGGACGGAGGTCTTGTTGATGGACAATGGGGCATCTGGCGGACCGGACCCATCGGGGTGCACACCCAATGACTTGGGAGGAAACGATTTGGGAATTGTTGATACTCAAGGCTTCGACTATTCCTGGAACATGGACGCCGAATGGGTGCTCGATGATGCGAACAACCCTAACGCGGCGAACCCAATGCCCTCNGGTACATACTTGCCATGCGGTGATTTGTGCGACTTTGTGGGNTGTCCTTTGAATGGCATTTGGACGTTCAATGTCATTGACCAATGGGCAGCGGACAATGGAACGCTCTACGAATGGGGGATTGACTTCAATCCGGAAATTGTCCCAGGCGTGACCACGTTTACGCCCATCATTGGCTTGGATTCTGATTCCTCGTATTGGCATCCCGTTGGCGACCTGGAGAACATCCTGAACACCGGAGATTTGGGTGTTGTTGGAGTCAGTGAGGATGGGAATTACATCGACTTGTTGTTCCCTGACCCGGGCACGTTTGAGTTTGGGTATGTGGTGACCAACAACTTTGGTTGCACCTGGGACACAACATTGACAGTGGAGGTGATCGAAAACCCCGGGACGTTCATCACGGCAGGTCCAGACCAAATCTTCTGCAGCACGCCCGTTCAACTTGAAGGAGGGCTCGACACAGGCAGTCCTTCGGCATGCGGAGCGGCCTCTGGGTCGTTTGATTATTGCTACAGTGCGAACGACAACAGCATTTTCAGTTACTGCCCCGATGTGCTGGGCGACGGCACGATGATGACCATTAGCTTCTCTGCCGGTCAGATGGAGGCGGGGTGGGATTTTGTTACTGTGTATGATGGTCCAAATGCCACGGGACCGGTTTTGGCCAACCTGGATGCGGCATTTGCAGGCCAATCTTTCACGGCTACGAACCCTGATGGTTGCATCTCATTTCAGTTCTCCGCAGATGGAGGATGCGATTGTGCAGGTTTCTGCAACTTCGAGCCCATTGAGTGGTGCGTGAGTTGTGCAGGCTCCTCCAGCACCTGCGGTTACGATTGGTTGTGGGAGCCCGCGGAATACCTCAATGATCCAACGCTGGCTCAGCCGACCGTCATCGATTTTGATGGCACGCCGATTGAATTCACGCTTTACGTTGAGCCTGTTGGCTTTGACAATTGCCAAGCTACGGATGTTGTCACGGTTGGTCCGGGGTTTGATTTTGATGTGGATTTCCAGCAGCCGACGTGTTTCGCCAACGATGGCATCATTGATGTGGCCATTTTCGAAGATGCCAATGACGCAGCAGGGCCATTCACCATTCAGTTGTTTGTCGATGGTCCTGGCGGCCCCGACCTGATCGAGGAGCTGGTTTGGGACAACCTTACGGATTTTTACTACAACGATTTGGTGCCCGGTGATTACACTGTGGTGGTCTTTGACAACATCGGTTGCATCTACAGCTTGCCGGTGTTGCTCGAAGATCCTCTTCCTCTCACGCTGGACATCCCCAACATCCAGACCATTTGTTTGGGTGGGTCGGCCAACCTTCAAGTGAGCTCGCCACAGGACCCTCTGAATGTGTGGACGTATGTGTGGGACAACGGGTTGCCCAACGGCCCCGTTCAGCAAGTCACGCCCAACACGTCGACCGTCTACACGGTGCAAGGCTTTGACGTCAACGGATGCCCGACGGATGAATACCAAGTGGGTGTGAATGTGCTTTCAGCGATCAACGCAGACCTTGTGGCTTCAGACTTCCTGTGCAGCGGTGAGGAGGCCTACCTCGATGCTTCGGCGTCGAACGGGGGATCGGGTGTAGGCTACACCTACACGTGGACGTTTGAGGGAAACATCCTCAACGAAGATGAAGAATCCATCTGGACCATCCCGCCTTCTACAGGAGAGTACTGCGTGACGGTGGCCGACAACTGCGAAACGCCTTCCGCCACGGTGTGCACGGACGTGGTTCTGGAATCTCCGGTGCCGATTGCNTTTTCTGCGGACACCACCGAGGCATGTGGCACGGGGACGTTCCTGTTCACGAACGAGACGAATCCCGCATTGATCACGTCGAGCCTTTGGGCGTTTGGAGACGGCACGTATGCCGGAGAGTCGAATACGGTGAAAACGTTCCAACAGCCAGGATTTTACGACGTGTCGTTGACGGTGACGTCACTCGCTGGCGGTTGCGCATACACACAGGTGCAAGAGGCGTACATCAACGTGTACCCGATTCCGCAGGTGGGCTTCTTTGCTGGCCCTCAGCCCACGCGAGCTCCTGANACGGACATCACGTTTGACGGGTACTCCAACGCGAGTGTGGTGGAGTGGTTTTGGACTTTCAACACGTTCAACCCGCTTGGATACAGNTTCGAACAAGATCCCACGTTCCAATTCCCACCGGCAGAAGGAGGCATCTACCCGGTGCAACTCCAAATCACGGATACTCACGGATGCGTCAATGTGGTGAACCGCCAAATTGAGATCCAGAGCATGTTCAACCTGTTCATCCCAACGTCGTTCACGCCCAACAACGACGGCCACAACGACGCGTTCTTTGTGGAGGGTACAGACATCGATCCGGATCGCTTTGAATTCGAAATCTGGAACCGCTGGGGCGAGCTCATTTGGAGCACAACGAATCCTGACGATGCCTGGTACGGCCAAGTGGGAGATGAGGGGCAGTACTATGTGCCGAACGGTCCGTACTCGTACCGCATTGAAGTGCACAGCCTCGAAGAAGAAAGCTACCGCAAAGAGGTGTTTGGCGTGGTGACCATCATCCGTTGAATGACGGAAGGGTTGGTGCTCCAAAGAAGCGCAGAAAGAAAAAAGGGCACCCGCTGAGGGTGCCTTTTTTTATTGTCTCCGATGCGTTGGCTTATTCCCTCCAACCGAGCAAGTCATCCATCGTTCCCGTCGCGACGCTGTGGTAATTGCCGCGCGCTTGCCCATAGATGTCCAAGGCCAGGTCGCGCTGATCGGATTCGAGCATGGCGCGATAGAGGGGCGTCAAGAACTTGCGGCGACCGACGTTCACGAGGAAGGTGCGCAAACGGTCGTAAGCAGGTTCATGCTGGCTGCGAACAGCTTGCTCCAGCCACGCAAAGAGCACCTCGTTGTTGCCGGTGGCGTTGATGCTCCATGCCTGATCGAGTTCGGCCAAACGCTCTGAGCTCGTGTTGTCCGGCAGGTTGGACAGGAAGCGATAACGCTCCTGGTACATCCAGTCGTTCCAGGGCAAGTCGGCGGATGGAGTGGTTCCATTCACCCAGGCGTTGAGGGTGGCGTCGACGCTTTCGATGCGAGTGCTGCGGACGCTGGGGCAATTGGCGGGGAGGCCTTTGCCGTCCACCCACGCGGCCACGTTCACTCGCTGGCGCAGTTCTTCGCTGGTCAACAACGACTCGTTCAAGTAGGCCAGGAAACGGTCCGTGTCCATGACTTGGAAGGCGTGTGTCGTGAAATACGTTTTCAAGAAATCGTCGAATGCATCGCGACCCACGGTTTCTTCGAGCAACCGGAGGAAGAAGTAGCCTTTGTCGTAGGCGATGGCGGTCATTCCTTCATCGGGGTCGCGGTCTTTGAGGTGAAGTCGAAGGTGGGTGTCGTTGGGGTTGACGTCCATGATGGCGTCCACCTCGTCCACCAATCCTTGGTAGCTCAACGTGCTGAGCATCTCGCTGATGTCTCGGCCGTACACGGACTCCATGATGCGTTGCTCGAAGTACACCGTAAAACCTTCGTTCAGCCAAAAGTCGTCCCACGTCGCATTGGTGACGAGGTTGCCGCTCCAGCTGTGTGCGAGTTCGTGCGCCACGAGCGACACCAAACTGCGGTCACCCGCGATGATCGTGGGTGTGGCGAAGGTGAGGCGTGGGTTTTCCATCCCGCCAAACGGGAAGGCCGCAGGCAACACGAGCAGGTCGTAACGTTCCCACGCGTACTTCCCGTAAAGTTCTTCTGCCGCCTCAAGCATGTCCTCCATTTCCGCAAATTCGTAGGCTGCTGCCTCAATCAGGTCTGGGGTGGCGTAAACGCCCGTGTGCTCGCCTACGCTTCGGAATTCGACGTCTCCCACAGCCATCGCGAGGAGGTACGATGGAATGGGTTGCTTCATGGCGAAGTGGTAGACCCCGTTGGCTGACTTTTCCGTGGGGTTGGTTGCACTCATCATGGCCATGAGGTTGGAAGGAACCTGCACCTGAGCTTCGTACGTGAACCGCACGCCTGGGCTGTCTTGGCAGGGCACCCACGACCGGGCAAGAATGGCTTGGCTTTGGGTAAAGAGGAAGGGAGAATCGCCTTCCACCCAAAGGAAGGCCGCAGCATCGGGTGAGGTGGTGTAAGAGACCATGACCTGTTGGGTCGAGGACGTTACGGGTATGCTCAACGGTTGTCCGATGAAGGGACGAGCAGGGCCCAAGTCGAAATCCACCTTGGTGCCGTCGACAAAGACGTCATGAATCGTCAAGTCACGGCAATCGAGCATCAAGCGTTGAGCGTCATCCGAGGTGGCAATGTCGTAAGTGGCTGTGGCGCGCACTTGGCGCGTCTCGAAATCCACCTGAGCGGACCACGTCAGGTGCGTGGTCACGGCTTCTTCAGGTCGGCTGTAGCTGTGGTGGTCTGTGGCGCGTTTCATGTCGGCAACAAGTTGGGATTTGGTGGAAGGGGCTTCCGGGGCGTTGGTGCATCCTACTCCAATCAGGAGCAATGCCCAAGCCGCAAGGCGTGGTAGGGTCATGAGGTTCTTTTGAGGCCGTCAAGGTAGCACGACCCGTCTTAATCCGAAGGCTGATCGTCGCGGTTCCGATGCCCTGTCAAGGCCCGTCCGACAAACACGACCACCAAAGTGCCTAACGCCGTCTTCACGAGCAAGGCCGGAAGCAAGTGGAGGAGGGTATCCGTCCACGTCGATTCAACGGGCACGATTCCCCGTTGCCAAGCGAGTCCAAGCACCACAATGACAAGTTGTCCAAGAAGCAGGGTCAGCGCTGACGTGCCATAGCGCATTTGGCTCGGTTGCTCTGCAAGCCATCCGGCCACCAATGCACCGATGGGAAAGGCGAGCAAAAAGCCGGCCGTGCTTCCTCGAAAATGCATCCATCCAGACGCACCATCTGCAAAGATAGGCGCGCCGAAACCGCCTGCGAGGAGGTACAACACGACTGTAGCTGTTCCCACGCGCCAACCCCACAACACGCCCCACAGGACCATCAGCAAGCTCTGTGGCGTGATGGGAAGGTTTCCCTGAAACATCCACACCTGCGGAGACAGCCAGCCCATGATGCCCAACCCCAAGGTGGTCAGCACCGCGGCGTCAAGCAAGGGAGAATGTACGTGGAAGTGTTTTCGGAACACGTCGAACGGGTCAGTTGGATTGTCGCGCTTCTTGATCGCGCTCCAAATCAAAGGTCAGGGTGTTGTTGTCCCTGTGAATGTCCGCTTGCAGTGCAGCGGGATCCAGCGTTACAGCCGTAAGGCGTCCCTTGGAAGGCACTTCAAGGGTGTAGGTGGGTTCCACCCATGGCCAATCTTTGCCGAGGATTTCGCCTTCGCCCAAAGCACGGTGTCCACGCATCATGACCAGCGGAATGTGCACCCGGGTGATGGTGCCGTCCTCCCACGTCACTTGCACATCTTGCGGCATGGGGAAGTCGCCGCGACGGCTCAATTCCACCGTCACGGTGCCTTCGTCGTTGACCACCGATTCCACGGCGTAATCGATGGCGTCCGTGGTGTGCATCATGTACTGGAAATACCAATCCAATTCCAAACCAGACGCGCGTTCCACCACGCGTTTGAAGTCATGGGGTCCAGGATGTTTGAAAGACCAGTCCTTGAAGTAGGTCCGCATGGCTTCGTCGCGAACTTCGGCCCCAACTACGGCTGCGAGCTGTTCCACCAGCACTTCGCCTTTGCTGTAGGCGGCCACGCCGTAGGCGCGGTTCGTTTTGTAGTGGTCCGCGTGCGTGATCAACGGTTCTTCGTTCCCAGAGAGATGTTGGTTGATGTATCCGGAATACGCCCAAGCATGAGGGTTGGTTTCTGGTTTCATCGGGTCGGCGAAGAGCTCGGCCATGCAGCGAGATTCCGCCCAAGAGGTGAATCCTTCATCCATCCATTCGTGGAGGCTTTCGTTGGTGGCCACCATGGCCTGGAACCAACTGTGCGCCATCTCGTGGATGGTGACTCCAACGAGGCTGCGCAAGGAACGTTCGCCTGTGATCAGGGTCAGCATAGGGTACTCCATGCCTCCATCGCCGCCCTGCACCACGTTGTACTCGGGATACATGTAGGGGCCAATGTCCTCATTGATAAATGCCATGGCGCGGGCCGCGTAGTCGGCGAGGGCTGTCCAATTGCTGTCGATGTCGGGATTGGCTTGGTGAACCAGACGCAACGTCACCCCGTCAACGTCCACGGATTCTTCGATGAAATCTGGATCTGCGGCCCAGGCGAAGTCGATGACGTTGGAGGCTTTGTAGCGGTGGATCGTGCCCGCCAATCCGTTGGGCAAGTTCAAGGGCTTCGCAGACTGCTTGACGCCGGTGGCGGCCACCACGTAGCCCTCTGGCAAGTGCAGAGACACGTCGAAGTTGGCCCAAATCCCGTGGAATTCACGACCGATGTAGGGGTTGGTGTGCCAGCCATGGTGGTCGAATTCACACAGCTTGGGGAACCACTG
>JGI26086J50260_1000839_pt1 | contig 18981 bp, 14 predicted proteins | sample SaaInl3SG_22_DNA_FD_50260 | JGI IMG/M metagenome (IMG submission 50260)
GGGGCTGCGCTGGCCAAGTACACCTTACGGGCACCCGCCTCTCTGGCCATTTGCACAATTTCACGGCTGGTCGTACCGCGCACAATCGAGTCGTCCACTAAAAGAACGTTGCGGCCCTTGAACTCGGAGCTAATCACGTTCAGTTTTTGACGCACTGAACGCTTACGCACTGCTTGGCCGGGCATGATGAAGGTACGGCCCACGTAACGGTTTTTTACAAACCCTTCACGATACGGCTTACCTAGCATGTGCGCCAACTGCATGGCGCTGGGTCGCGAAGATTCGGGAATCGGGATCACCGCATCAATCAAATCCGGNGGCACCATAGAGATAACACGCTGCGCCAAGGTCTCCCCCATGTTCAAGCGNGCTTGGTAGACCGATACGCCNTCGATTTGTGAATCNGGGCGCGCAAGATAGACATATTCAAACAAACAAGGGAATCGCTTGGGTGAATCGGCACACTGCTCCGCATGCACCGTGCCNTTNGCATCGATGAAGATCGCCTCGCCCGGATCGATATCACGCACGAAGCGATGCCCTGTCCCTTCGAGCGCCACAGACTCGCTGGCCACCATCACCGTGCCATCGCCCTGCCCGTAACATAAGGGACGGATACCGAAGGGGTCCCGAAACGCAACCAGGCCATGGCCAGCGATCAAGGTCACCACCGCATAAGAGCCTTTGAGGCGCTTGTGCATGCGACGCACCGCCGCGAACACATCCGCGGGCTTAAGCTCGATACCGCGCGTGGCGTTCTCTAGCTCATGTGCCAAAACATTGAGCAGCACCTCGCTGTCACTCTCGGTGTTGATGTGGCGATGGTCAGTGTTAAATAATTCAGCCTTTAGCGCATGGGCGTTGGTCAGATTACCGTTGTGAGCCATCACCAAACCAAACGGCGCGTTCACGTAAAACGGCTGCGCCTCCTCCTCACTTTCCGCGTTGCCTGCCGTGGGGTAGCGCACCTGTCCCAAACCGGCGGAGCCAGGCAGCGCACGCATGTCGCGTGTTCTGAAAACGTCACGCACCATGCCCTTGGCCTTGTGCATATAAAACTTTCGTCCCGCTTGCGTCACAATACCGGCCGCATCTTGCCCACGGTGCTGCAAAAGAAGGAGTGCATCGTAAATCAGCTGATTTACGGGTGCGCGACTCAACACGCCAACAATTCCACACATTTAAGGTAACAACCTTTCTAGGCCTTCCGGCAACATCGGTTTGAGCAGCTGCAGCCAGCTATTCAAGAAATCCGCAACAATCGAGCTGGTCCACCACGTCTCGCTTTGGAAGCCAAACGCGGTCACGGCATAAACAATGACAAACAGCGCCACGACCCCACGCAGGAGCCCAAAGACAGCGCCTAGCGACCGATCAGCCGGACGCAGCCCAGAGCCAGCAATCAAACGTCGAATGACGGAGGCGAGAAAGCCGCCTACAAAAATGAAGGCAACAAAAATCACAACGTAACGAACGGCGACCGCCAGCAAGCCAGTACCCGCTAAGAAAGGGATGGCGTCAGCGACCATAGGCGCCAGCCAACTGGTGAGCACGGCGGCAACCAGCCAATTCACAATTGCCAAGACTTCGTAGACAAGACCACGCCACCACCCCCAGACCAAGGAGCCCAGCAACAGGGCCGCAAACGCGGTATCCAGTGAACTCCAAACGGGCATGTCTTAGGCCTTAGCGTCGGTTAAAGCAAGCATGTCACGGGCATCTGCTCAGTAGGTCAGCACACGGGCATCGAGGCCCAAGGCTTTGATTTTGTCGATATAAGTTTGTAGCTCGGCGGCCTTGGTGAATGGCCCGACGCGAATACGAATCAATCGCTCACCCTTCACAGTAGCGACATTTACGAGCGTCTCAATACCGTTGCGCAACAGCCGCTGGCGCAGGGCGCGCGCGCGGCTGTTTTCAACAAAAGCACCCACCTGAATCACGCGACGACGCCCGTCGTCTGGGTAATCAAAACGGGGCGGCTTGGCACTCGCAGCCGGCGCGGCGCTGGCCGCGTTGCCATCCAAAATCGATTGTGCGCGGGTGTTCTCCGCGTTCGCAGTCACCTGCGCCACTTGCTGCTTCGCCGCTTGCTCGGCTACCGCCTTGTCTGCCGCCAGCTTTGCAGCGGCCTGCTTTTCTTGTGAAGCTNGTGCTGCCTGNGCNGCNTGTGCGGCCAACTTAGCGGCGGCTTGGGCACTCGCCTCCGCGCTGTCCTCATCGATCACACCCTCGGATGAGGGCGCTCCCGACCTGGCCTCTGCTTGAGCCACCTGCTTACCGACAACCGGCTGAACTTTGTCTTTTGTCGGGATCGCGATCGGCATNTCCACGCCCAAGGTGCGTGGCTCGGTATCAAACAACAAGGAGAAGCTGACCACCGCGACGCTTACCAACATCGCAGCCCCGGCCAGACGGTACTGTGCCTGCCGACGAATCGTCTCAACGCTGTCGTTACGGCCTGTTCTAGCTTCTTTTCGGGACTTAAACATACAGATAAACCATCTTCGAATTTCGCTTAAAGAGGTGTCTTTAGCGCTTTTTACGCGCCGCTCGCACCCAGGTGCTTGGCATGCAGGCGCGGCATGCCCTGCTGTAAAACACCCCCCACGGTGAGGAATGACCCGCAAACCAAGATTCTATCAGTGGGTAACGCCTTGCTCACAGCGTTGTCGAGGGCAGCTTGAGGCGAAGAAAACGCCGCCGTGCTACCTTTGTTACGCCCNGGTGCCGCCGCAACCAAGGCCATGAGGGCTTCGGTCGGCATGGCCCGAGGGGTTGCCAGATCGCTGAAGTACCAGTGGTCTACCAAGGGGCTTAGTTTGGCCAAAATAGCCGCCACGTCCTTATCGGCCATGCACCCAAACACCACATGGGTCGCGGGGTAGAACCCCATGGCATCAAGGTTGGCCACGAGGGTCGCAACAGCATGTGGGTTATGGGCGACGTCCAAGATCAGCGTCGGCTCACCAGGCACGATCTGGAAACGCCCGGGAAGCTCGACCAAAGAGAGTCCTGCCCGAATCGACTGCGCGGGCACCGGGAGCAACGGGCGTAGCGCCTCCAGCGCCGCCAACACGCCCGCGGCGTTGAGCAACTGATTGGCACCGCGCAGAGCGGGATACGCCAAGCCAGCGTAGCGCCGACCACGCCCTGCCCAGCCCCACTGCTGCTTGTCGCCAGAAACGTTAAAGTCGCGACCCACCAACCAAAGGTCTGCGCCCACCTCGGCGGCATACGCCAGCACACTATCGGGTGGCATGGGGTCACTCACGATGACCGGTTTACCCGCTCGCATGATGCCCGCCTTTTCTTGGCCAATCGCCTCACGCGTGCCGCCCAAGAACTCAATGTGGTCAATGTCAATGCTGGTGACAATGGCGCAATCCGTGTCCACCGCGTTGACTGCGTCCAAGCGACCACCCAGCCCCACCTCTAAGATGATGACGTCTGGCCTGGCTTGTTGCATCAGCCATAAACACCCCAAGGTGGTGAACTCGAAGTAGGTCAACGGGACGCCACCTGCGGCTTGACGAGCGGTCTCTACGACCACGAATGCCTCGCACAGCGCTGGGCTTTGCACATGGTCACCATTTAAACGGCAGCGCTCCTCAAAATGCACCAAGTGCGGCGAGGTGTACAAAGCGGTTCGGTAACCCGATTGACCCAATATGGCCTCCAACATGGCGCAGGTAGACCCCTTGCCATTGGTGCCCGCGACCGTGATCACGGGGCAAGGCATCTTGAGTTGCTCGGGTAGTTGCGCTGCCACGTCGTGCACGCGCGCAAGCCCCATGTCAATCTCCGAGGGGTGCATAGACTGAATATGCGCCAGCCAGTCGGACAAACTGCTTGGGAGGGCTGGGGAGAGGGTCATAGGCTGTAGGGCGGTTTCGAAAAATGTAGAGGTGGCGAGTGGCTGGCTTCAGGCGTCTTGTGCGTGCACCGCTATAAACCCCATTGTCTCAGTCGCACGGCGCTTTGTAAGCCCGAGCCACAGAAAAACCCGCTACGGGCGAGGCAAAATAGCGTCATGGTCACCCAAACAACACCCCCACCTATCGCCGTCACGGTTTACGGCATACCCAATTGCGACACCGTAAAAAAGGCACGCGTCTGGCTAGACGCGCAAGGCGTTGACGTGCAGTTTCATGATTTCAAGAAGCAAGGTGTTCCCCTTGCGGAGGCATCCCAATGGCTTGAGCACGTGGCCTGGGACACACTCATTAATCGCAAAGGCACCACTTGGCGCAAGTTGCCACCCGACCAACAGGCCGGTGTGACCGATGCCGCGAGCGCCCTACAGCTCGCCGTTACGCAGCCCAGCGTCATCAAGCGGCCGGTGGTCACTTGGCCGGACGGCGCCGTGACCGTTGGCTTTAGCCCAGACGACTGGCAAAACCGCTTGCCCTAGCCCGCTGCTGACGCAGGGCGTCGGGTCGGTCGCTGTCCTCTACAATATTGGGTTGCGTGGCATGGCGCTGTTCGCCCCTGCCTGCCCCTTATTTTTAGCTCGTTACACCCCATGGCAACCATTCTTCAAAACCTACCCGTCGGTCAAAAAGTCGGCATCGCATTCTCTGGCGGCCTAGACACCAGCGCCGCTCTGCTCTGGATGCGTCAAAAGGGTGCTGTGCCTCATGCCTACACAGCCAATTTAGGGCAGCCTGACGAGCCTGATTACGATGACATTCCGCGCAAGGCCATGGCCTACGGCGCCGAGGCGGCTCGCCTTGTCGACTGCCGTTTGCAATTAGCCAATGAAGGTATTGCCGCGTTGCAAAGCGGTGCATTCCATATTTCGACGGGTGGCGTGACCTACTTCAACACCACCCCCATCGGGCGCGCCGTAACGGGCACCATGTTGGTCTCCGCCATGCGTGAAGACGACGTCAACATCTGGGGCGACGGCAGCACCTACAAGGGCAATGACATCGAGCGCTTTTACCGCTATGGGTTACTCACCAACCCCTCACTGCGCATTTACAAGCCATGGCTAGACCAGCAGTTCATTGACGAGTTGGGTGGCCGCGCCGAGATGTCTGCATTCATGCAGAACGCAGGCTTTGACTACAAAATGTCTTCGGAAAAGGCCTACTCAACCGACTCCAACATGCTGGGCGCGACGCACGAGGCAAAGGATTTGGAAAGCCTCGCGAGCGGCATGCACATTGTGCAGCCCATCATGGGCGTGGCCTTCTGGCGCGACGACGTCGACATCAAGCGCGAGCAAGTAACGATTCGCTTTGAAGAAGGCCAACCCGTTGCGCTCAATGGCAAGACCTTTGACAACCCTGTCGAGATGATTCTGGAAGCGAATCGCATTGGTGGCCGCCACGGTTTGGGCATGAGCGACCAAATTGAAAACCGCATTATTGAAGCCAAGAGCCGCGGCATATACGAGGCCCCCGGGCTGGCGTTACTGCACATTGCCTATGAGCGCTTGGTCACGGGCATTCACAACGAAGACACCATTGAGCAATACCGCGTGAGTGGCCTGCGCTTGGGTCGCCTGCTTTACCAAGGTCGCTGGTTTGACCCACAGGCCATCATGTTGCGCGAAACTGCGCAGCGCTGGATCGCCCGCGCCATCACGGGCGAGGTAACGCTAGAGTTGCGTCGTGGTAATGACTACACCATCATGAACACCGAGTCGCCTAACCTCACCTATCAGGCAGAGCGTTTGACGATGGAGCGTGGCGAGTCAATGTTCACACCGCTAGACCGTATTGGGCAACTGACCATGCGTAATCTCGATATCGTGGACACGCGGGACAAGCTGGGCATCTACGCCAAATCGGGTTTGGTCGCGCTGGGCGAAGGTGGCGAGATGTTCAAACTATCCAACGACCAAGACGCTACAAAGAAATAACCGCCAGCGAGCGCGACGCCTAGATCACCTCTGGCTCGGGCTCTAGCATGAGGCCAAAGCGCTCGAACACACTGGTCTGAATCGCTTTGGCCAAGGTCATGACCTCGCCCCCCGTTACAGATTGGGTGGCCGTACCGCGGTTCACCAAGACCAAGGCCTGCTTCTCGTAAACACCGGCCAAGCCAATTTGCTTGCCTCGCCAGCCGCAGGCATCGATCAGCCAACCGGCGGCCAGCTTGATTCGCCCATCCGCCAAAGGGTAATGCACGAGGTTGGGCTCACGGCCAATAATGTCGGCGCACTGCTCTTCCGACACGGTAGGATTTTTGAAAAAGCTCCCTGCATTGCCAATGAGCGCTGGGTCAGGTAGTTTTGCCCGACGAATCGAGACCACCCAGTCAAGTACCTGCTGTGCGTCAGGCTCGGTAATACCCGTCGCGCTCACCTGCTTCTGCAAATCCAAATAACCCAGCTCGGCGCGCCACTGCTTTGGCAACGCAAAGCGCACCTGTGTAATCAGCGCCCGCCCCTTTAGCCCCATCGCGCCCGCGTGCGCGGGTTCGTGCTTAAAAACAGAGTCACGGTAGCCAAACCCGCACTGCGCCGCCTCCAAGGTAAAGGCGCGTCCCGTCTCCAAATCCACCGCATCCAAGGCGTGAAACCTATCCTGCAACTCCACGCCATACGCGCCAATGTTTTGAACAGGCGCCGCACCACACACGCCGGGAATCAATGCCAAGTTCTCTAGGCCTGGCCAGCCATTCGCGACCGTCCAGCAAACGAAATCATGCCAATTGACCCCCGCTCCCACCTGCACAATCCAGTGCTTATCGGTTTCGCTCACCAGCGACATACCCGAAATCTCCACCTTCAACACCAATTGCCGCACATCGGCTGTCAGCACAATGTTGCTGCCGCCACCCAATACAAAATGCGCTCGATCGCGTAACAGGCCCTGTGTAACGGCACTTTGCACGGCATCGGCACTTTGGAAAACGAGCATTTCATGCGCACGCGCTGCAATGCCAAACGTATTGAAGGCTTGCAAGGAGACGTTTTTCTGCACTAATATCGGGGGCTGAGACATATGGAAATTGTCGCATTATTTATCAACAGCCTGGAGGCCTGCCGACCAACGTCGCCTGCCGCACACCCCAGCTTTTATGACCAGTTCGCACGCCGAACTTAGGAAAGTAGCCCGCAACATGCCCTCATTTGACACCGTCATGGAACCCGATTTGGTCGAAGTACGTAACGCCATCGATCAAACAGCAAAAGAAATTGGCAACCGCTTTGACTTCAAAGGTACCTCGGCCGCCATTGAACTGAAAGAAAAAGAAATCACGCTAACGGGTGATGCCGACTTTCAGATTGGGCAGATTGACGACATCATGCGCAACAAGCTGACCAAGCGCAGTGTCGATGTGCGCTTCCTTGATGTGGGCAAGATTGAGAAAATTGGCGGCGACCGCGTCAAGCAAGTGATCGTGGTTCGCAGTGGTATCGCCACAGAGGACGGTAAGAAAATTCAACAAGTACTCAAAGCCAGCAAGCTGAAAGTGCAAGGCGCCATACAAGGTGACAGCGTGCGCATCACGGGGGGCAAGCGCGATGACTTGCAGGCCGCTATGGCCTTGATCAAGTCCGAAATCCCAGACCTGCCACTGAGCTTCGACAATTTCCGCGACTAAGCGCTTAGGCTTTCACCGCGGCGGTGGCGACCACCTCGATTTTGTAAGCGGGGTTCGCCAGCTTGGCCTCAACGGTTGCGCGGGGTGGGGCGCTGCCCGCGCTCACCCACTGGTCCCAGACCACATTCATCGCCCCAATATCAGCAATGTTCGCTAGGAAAATTTCCACACGCAGCAGCCGCGTCTTATCGCTACCCGCCTCTTGCAAGTGCCTATCAATTTGTGCCAGCACATCACGGGTCTGCCCCTGGATATCGGTCTCCCCCGATTCGGGCACCATACCGGCGAGATAGACCACACCGCCATACACCGCAGACTCACTCAGGCGGGCGCCAACATGGTGGCGGATGATCTCGTTGGGAGAGCCTGCGGCAGGCTCTGACGCAGCGCTAGCTGTATCGCTAAGGCGGGTATTTTCGTTCGATGGGGTTTGCATAGTGGTTTAGTTTACGTTTTCTTGGCACCCAGCTTAGACTCACTGCCATCCATGACACGCGCCAAGTTAGCGCGGTGCCGCCAAATAAGCATCACCGCCATCACAACAAGACAGGCGACAGACACAGCACCGGCTTGCCACACGACGCCGTGACCGAACAGCCAGTAAAAAGGTGCAAATACCGCCGCCACAACCGAGGCCAGCGACACATAGCGACTGAAATAAACAACGATCAAAAAAGTGGCGAGGCACGCCAGGCCCAAGGCCGGCTCTAGACCGAACAAAAAACCGACTGCGGTCGCCACACCCTTACCGCCTTTAAAGCGAAAAAACACAGGATACAAATGGCCCAAAAAAGCCGCCAAACCAGCCAACGATGCCCATGCAACCGCGTNGCCAGCCCACGACACGTTGGTGCCGTAAGCCAGCACCACNGCGACGGGTACNTAGCCCTTAAGCGCGTCTAACAAAAGNGTCGCAACCGCCGCCACCTTGCTCCCAGAGCGCAGCACGTTAGTGGCGCCAGGATTTTGGCTACCGAAAGTCCGNGGGTCAGCCAAGCCCATTACTCGGCTCACCAAAACAGCAAAAGCCAGTGAGCCCAGCAAATAGGCCGCGCCGACGAGCAACACGGGCAACAGCGTGGATTGAGATAGTTCCATAGGGGCAATCGTTAGCTCGTTGTTAGACCGCAGGGTCGCCCCACTCAAACCGCAGCGCGTCAATGGCCGCAAGCGTCGCTTCGTCAAGTGGCTTATAAAAACCGGCTAGGCAGGCATCGAACTGGGCCACGCTGGTCACACCAATGATCGTGCTCGTTGCCACCCATTTGGCATGACAAAACGCGAGCGCTAACTCAAGCGGTGTCATACCCTGCGCCTTGGCCAGCGCATTGTATTGGCGCGCCGCATCCAGCGCGCGGGGACGTCCCCAGCGCTGCTTACGTACCGACTCATAGATGGCCAAACGCCCCTGTGGTGCGCCATCGTGCACCAGTCCGGTATCGTCGTATTTGCCGGTCAACAGGCCAAATGCCAAAGGGGAATAGGGCAACAAGCTAACGCCCAATCGGTAGAGGCTTTCAGACAAACCATTTTCAACCGACCGGTTCAACAAGTTGAATGGGTTTTGCACGGTTGCAACGCGCGGTAAATTGTGGACCTCGGCCAAACGCACGAACTCGTGCAGTCCGTATGGCGTTTCGTTAGACAACCCAATCTCACGCACTTTGCCTGCCTTGACCAAGCGCTGCATCGCCTCCAACTGCTCCATGATGGGCGCGCAGTCCTTGTCCTTTGCCGGGTCAAAATACATCTCTCCAAAAGCCGGTACGTGGCGGGCAGGCCAGTGGATTTGATACAAGTCGATCACGTCCGTTTGCAGGCGGCGCAAGCTACCCTCACAGGCACTCACGATTTCAGCCGCCGTAAGGCCACACTGCTCACCGCGAATCCAAGGCATGCCACGGGAGGGCCCTGCCACTTTGGTTGCGAGCACTACCTTGTCTCGTTGCCCTGGGTGCTTGGCGAACCAATTACCCATAATCGTCTCGGTGGCCCCGAATGTTTCTGCTTTGGTTGGCACCGAGTAGATCTCAGCCGTATCCCAAAATGTGACATCGCACTCAATCGCGCGGTCCAACACCGCGTGGGCATCGGCTTCACCGACTTGCTCACCAAACGTCATGGTGCCCAAGCAAATCGGGCCGACTTCTAAGCTTGACTGACCTAACCGCGCCAATCCGGTTCGCTGATTTCCACTCATACGCTTCCCCTCCTGATTTATTTCAAACCTGCGCCCGCCTGCTGGGCGCGCTCTTCTTCTAACACCCGCAGCACCCGCCGCTGCACCTTCCCCGTGGTTGTCATTGGCAAGGCATCAACAAACTCAATATCCTTAGGATATTCGTAGGGCGCTAATTTTCCGCGCACATAAGACTGCAGTTCCACGGTCAACACCGCGTCCCAGTCTTGGCGTACCTGGGCCTCCAACGTCGCACGTTGCGCGGCAACGTCAGGCGACAAAACCACGAAGGCCTTCACGGTCGCGCCACGCGCCTTATCGGGCTTGGGCACCACAGCAGCGTTGACCACGCTGGGGTGTCTCACCAAACAGTTCTCGATCTCCCCGGGGCCAATTCTGTAGCCAGCCGCTTTGAACATGTCATCCGTGCGGCCAGCATACCAAAGGTAGCCATCCGCATCACGACGCGCCAGATCACCGGTGCGACACCAATCACCCGTGTATTTTTTCGTGGTCGCCTCGGGGTTATTCCAGTAGCCAAGAAAAAACACCGGGTCATTTTGGCCGTCATGACCTTGCCGCAGCACCGCTACTTCGCCAATAACCTCGTCGCCGCAGCGCTTGCCTGCATCGTCGATCACATCGACCACATGGCCAGGGTAGCCTTTACCCATGCTGCCCGGCTTGGCAGGCCACCCCACATCGGTTCGCTGATTATTCATGGCGCAATTACCGACGATGTAGTTGATCTCCGTCTGCCCAAACATCTCGTTCACAACCACGCCCAACTCCCTCTCGCACCACTCAAAGACGGCNTCACCTACCGCCTCCCCTGCACTCATGAGCGCATGGAGCTCAAAGTGAAACTGGGTTTTGGGTCGGGGGTAGGCCTTCATCATTGCCTTCAGTGCCGTCGGGAACAAAAAGCTGTGGGTGACCCGGTGGCGCTCTAGCAGTTGGAATGCAGCCTCTGGCGAAAATCGCCCGGCATACGCCACAATGGGCCGGCCAAAAAACAAGCAAGGCAACAAGGCGTCCATCAGCCCACCCGTCCACGCCCAATCGGCGGGACTCCAAAAAACCGTATCGTNACTGGGCTCTTCCGGGAAGCCCTCCGCATCACAGCCCCGNCCCGCTGGGTCGTAGCCAAACCAGTTTTGACTGCACACAAAGCCCGTTANGTTACCCAGCAACGCGCTGTGCGGAATCAGCGCACCTTTGGGATTACCTGTGGTCCCGCTGGTGTAGATCAACACCGCCGGATCGGTCGCCAAGGTGTCGACAAGCGTNAAGCTGTCTACCTGCGCCGCTAGCGCGTCCGCCCAGGCCACGGGTTGCACCCGCTCTGGCACCGAGGCAGGTGCGGGGGTGTCGGTATGAACCAGTACCCGCATATCTGGACACTGCCACAGCACGGCTTGGACACCATCTACCGTGGAGGCATCCACAATGGCGCCCACCGCTTGGCTATCTTGCAAACGAAATGCGAGCGCCTCCGGACCAAACAACTGCGATAACGGCATACCCACTGCACCCATCTGCAGCAGGGCGATGTAGGCCACCGCCGTCTCGAACCGCTGCGGCATCACAATGGCCACCCGGTCACCGCGCTGAACGCCCGCAGCCACCAATGCGTTGGACAAGCGGTTGGCGGCACGCTGCAACACGTCATAGCTGTAACGGTGGGTACTCCCCAGCGGATCATCGCTCCCAACCGCCTGGTCGATCACGGCGGTGCGGTAATAGGCGTCCTGCCGCTGCGACCATCGCCGCGAACACCCTGTGGCCATATTGAAGTGTTTGGGGACAGACCACGCAAAGGACTGCGTCAGTGTGTCGTAATGGTCGTCGTCGTAGTGGTCGGCCAGAGCAGCGGTTGTTTTTTTATTGGTTGTCATAGCAAATTACTGATTTGGTTAAATGGACACCCATTTCTTCTTAAGATAAGCGAATGTATCAATCATCCCCCTACGCTGTGAAGCGCCCGAGCCAGACCTACTTTACCCGTATACGGGGTCTGCAGTTCCACTACCGCACCTGGGGCACCCCCCAACCGGGGCAAGCACCGCTGGTTTTGGTGCATGGCTGGATGGATGTGGGCGCCTCTTTCCAGTTCATGGTCGATGCCATGGCCGTAGACCGCTGGATCATCGCACCCGACCTGCGGGGGTTTGGACTGACCAAAACCCCCGATGCGGACAACTTTTGGTTTCCTGACTACATCGCTGACCTCGATACCCTGCTGACCGCATTGGTCCCCGACCAAGCCATTGACTTGGTGGGGCACAGCCTAGGCGGCCATGTGGCAACCACCTATGCAGGTGTGCGCCCAGAGCGCATACGCCGGCTAGTCAACCTGGAGGGCTTCGGCATGGCGAACACCATTGCCAGCCAAGCACCCGGGCGCTACACCCGCTGGTTGGACGAGTTGGCGCAGTTTCACCAAGGCGCCCTCGACCTCAAAACCTACGAGTCGGTAGACGGTGTGGTGAGACGCCTGCGCAAGACAAACCCCCGNCTGACAGAGGNGCGCGCTCAGTGGCTGGCGAGAGAATGGTCTGAGCCCACGCCGGATGGCCGCTGGCAAATTAGGGGGCATGCCGCGCACAAGCTCATCAGCGGCCAGCTGTTCCGCGCTGAAGAGACCATCGCCATCTACCAACGCATCACAGCACCCACCCTGTTTGTGCGTGCCGAAGAGGACAGCTTGCAGACCTGGTGGAAGCACAAGTTCACTCAAGAAGAGTTTGCCCAGCGGTTACAGCACATTGCGCACGCCGAGACCCATGTCATGCACGATGTCAGCCACATGTTGCACCACGACAAACCGGAAGAATTGGCCCACTTAATCACCGCTTTTTTAGAAAAATAGGCCCTGAGCAAGGTTTAGAACCTAGCGCCTTCAATGTGGCCCTGTGGCGTGAGAAAATAGCCCCTTTTGCTGAACTAATAAAGAACTGAGCACATCATGGAAGCCGAAAGCCTAAACGCCCTCTCCAACCTCATCGACGACTTGCAAGAGCGCGTGGGTGAGTTACGGAGGTATCTTTGACTTCGATGCCAAAGAAAACCGTTTACGCGAAGTAGAAGCTGCCCTAGAAGACCCCGGCGTCTGGAACGACCCCAAGCGCGCTCAAGAGCTGGGCAGAGAGAAGAAGACCTTAGACGACGTCGTCACCGTATTGATCAAACTCGACAGCGACTTATCGGACAACAAAGAGTTGTTTGACATGTCGCAAGACGACCCCAGCGGACTGCGGGCGATTGAAGCCGATGTCGCGCAACTCGTCACGCTCGTGGAACGGCTTGAATTCCGCCGTATGTTCAGCCAAGANGCTGATCCCAACAACTGCTTTATTGACATTCAAGCGGGCGCTGGCGGCACCGAGGCTTGCGACTGGGCCAGCATGTTGCTGCGCCAATACCTGCGCTACGCCGAGCGACAAGACTTCAAAACCACCATTGAAGATGAGACCCCCGGCGACGTTGCGGGCCTGAAGGGCGCCACCATCAGGGTTGAGGGCGAGTATGCGTTTGGACTGCTGCGTACCGAAAGTGGCGTACACCGCTTGGTGCGCAAGTCGCCGTTTGACTCATCAGGCGGACGTCATACGTCGTTTGCATCGATCTTCGTTTACCCTGAGATCGATGACTCAATAGAAATTGATATCAACCCCGCAGACGTGCGCACAGACACCTACCGAGCCAGTGGTGCGGGCGGGCAGCACATTAACAAAACGGACTCTGCCGTTCGGCTTACCCACATCCCCACCAACATCGTGGTGCAGTGCCAAGATAGCCGCAGCCAACACAGCAACCGCGATGTGGCATGGAAGCGCCTGCGCTCCAAGCTCTATGACTTCGAAATGCGCAAGCGCATGGACGAGCAACAGAAATTAGAAGATGGCAAGACCGATGTCGGCTGGGGCCACCAGATCCGCTCGTATGTCTTGGACCAAAGTCGTATCAAAGACTTGAGAACGGGCGTTGAGGCGTCGAACACACAAAAGGTGCTTGACGGCGACTTAGACATGTTCATTGAAGCCTCGTTAAAGCAAGGCGTCTAGCGCCCCCTTTCACGCCCACCCGCTTTGAATTACCCGGAATTAAACAATGCAAGCACTCATGGCTGACAACACACACGCTGCCACCCTGATCAAACGTGAAGACTACGCGCCACCGCCTTTTTGGATAGACAGCGTTGACCTCACCTTTGACCTAGACGCCACTAAAACGCGGGTGCTCAATAAAATGCGCCTGCGTCGCAACCCCTCTGCGTCAACCCAGGCGTTGCGCCTAGACGGCGAGGAACTCACACTCACGCGCGTCATGGTGAATGGTCAGGGGTCTAGCTTCAAGGTAGATAACGGTCAACTGGTGTTAGAAAACTTGCCCGAGGGCGAGGAGGCCTTTGACCTCGAGATTTTGACCACCTGCAACCCACAACAAAACACCCAGCTCATGGGCTTGTACATGAGTGCGGCGACCTTCTTCACCCAATGTGAGGCGCAGGGCTTTCGTCGCATCACCTACTTCTTAGACCGTCCTGATGTGATGGCTACCTTCGCGGTCACACTGCGCGCCGACAAGGCGGCCTTTCCCGTGCTGCTCTCCAACGGCAACCTGATCGAAAGCGGTGACTTAGCGGATGGCAAGCACTTTGCGCGCTGGCAAGACCCCCACCCGAAACCCAGCTATCTGTTTGCATTGGTCGCAGGCGATCTGGTCTGCCGCGAGCAGCGTATTACTGCCCGCAACGGTCAGTCACACCTCTTACAAATCTACGTGCGTCCGGGTGACTTGGATAAGACTGAACACGCAATGAACGCCCTCATGGCCAGCATTGCGTGGGATGAGTCGCGCTTCAATCTGCCACTGGACCTCGAGCGCTTCATGATCGTCGCCACCAGTGACTTCAACATGGGCGCCATGGAGAACAAAGGGCTGAACATCTTCAACACCAAGTTCGTTCTGGCAAGTCCCGCAACCGCTACGGACGCCGACTTCAACAACGTCGAGAGCGTGGTTGCACATGAGTACTTCCACAACTGGACGGGCAACCGCATCACCTGCCGCGACTGGTTCCAACTGTCGCTCAAAGAGGGATTAACCGTATTCCGCGACCAAGAGTTCAGCCAAGACATGGCTGGCAGTGCATCTGGGCGCGCCGTGAAACGCATTGATGACGTCCGTGTTTTGCGCACAGCCCAGTTCCCGGAGGACGCAGGCCCAATGGCCCATCCCGTCCGTCCTGACCAGTACGAAGAAATTAACAACTTCTACACCGTCACCATTTACGAGAAAGGGGCCGAAGTTGTTCGTATGATGCAAACCCTCGTTGGAAAAGCCGGCTTCGCAAAGGGCATGGCGCTGTACTTCGAGCGCTTCGACGGTCAGGCCGTAACCTGCGACGACTTCGCGCAAGCCATTGCCGACGCCAACCCCGATACGGCTCTCGCAACGCACCTCACAACCTTCAAGCGCTGGTATAGCCAAGCAGGCACCCCGCGCCTGCGCGCCAGCACGCAATACGACATGGCGGCGCGCACGCTCACGCTCGAACTGAGCCAAAGCTGCGGCGGCACGCCCGCGCAACCCACCAAAGAACCGTTTCTCATTCCCGTAACGTTGGGCCTCATTGGCGAGGACGGGCAAGCATACCCGCTGACGCTTGCCGGAGAGTCTGAACCAACTAGCCCCCTACTTAGCCGCACGCTGGTGATGACCGACGCCAGCCAACAGTTTGTGTTTACCAACGTTACCCAACCCGTGGTCCCCTCGGTGTTGCGCGGCTTTAGCGCCCCGGTGGTCTTAGAAATAGATCTCAGCGATGCACAGTGGTTACACCTGCTCGCGCACGACAGTGACCCGTTTAATCAGTGGGAAGCCTCACAACGACTAGCGCTCACACGGTTGCTACACGCTGTTCGCAGCGGCGAGCCTGCTAGCGCAGACGCGCCGTATGTGAGTGCTTTGCGTGCAGTTTTAGCCTCCCCGGCGCTAGACCCCGGCTTCAAAGAGTTGGTACTCACCTTGCCGAGTGAATCCTACATTGCCGAGCAACTGAAAGCCGTTGACCCACAGCGTATTCACAGCGCCCGGGAGGGACTGCGCGCTGCGCTGGCCGCGGAGCTTCGTGATGCGTGGGCCACCGCCTTTGGCAACTACAACGCCACCCAAAGCTACCGCCCAGACGCCGCCAGTAGCGGCCAACGCGGCCTCGCCAACTTGGCACTTGCCAACCTTGTTCTAGACGGCACGCTAACGGGTGATATCGCTTGGTCAGAAGTGGCTCTGCAGCGGTTTCACTTGGCCAACAACATGACAGACCGCTTTGGCGCCATGAGCGCCTTGGTCAACGCGGCTAGCCCGCTTGCGCAAACGGCACTTGACAAGTTTTACGCCCTATTCAAAGGCGATGCCTTGGTCATTGACAAGTGGTTTGCGCTGCAATGCACCCGTATCGACCGCAACGGCGACGTCTTACCCACGGTTAAGCGACTGCTAGCACACCCCGACTTCAGCACCAAGAACCCCAATCGTGCACGCAGCGTGCTCTCCACCTTCTGCCAAGCGAACCCCGCTGCATTCCACCGCGAAGATGCGGGCGGCTATGTGCTCTGGGCTGAAAAGGTGCTGGAGCTAGACGCCTTTAACCCGCAAGTCGCTGCGCGCCTCGCGCGTGCCTTAGACCGTTGGGAAATTTTGGCCGAACCATACCAAACCGCCGCGCGCACAGCTATCGAGCGCGTGGCCTCAAAACCAGACCTCAGCGGTGATGTCCGAGAGGTCGTCTCACGCGCCTTGGCGCATTAACCCACTGCACCGGCCACCGCGTAACCAGGACCCTCGCATGTCAACCTCACGCATCTCACTCACCCGCTATCTCATAGAGCAAGAGCGCATTCACGGCACCCTTCCGCCGCAACTGCGCTTGCTGCTTGAGGTCGTTGCACGCTCGTGCAAAAGCATCAGTCTCTCCGTAACCAAAGGCGCATTGGGAGACATATTGGGCGCGACCAAAACAGAGAACATTCAGGGCGAGGTTCAAAAAAAGCTAGACATCATCGCCAACGAGGTATTGATTGAAGCCAATGAATGGGGCGGCCATTTGGCCGCGATGGCGAGTGAGGAGATGGACAGCATCCACGTCATTCCAAACCGCTACCCCCAAGGCGAATACCTATTGCTGTTTGATCCCTTAGACGGCTCTAGCAACATCGATGTCAACGTCAGCATAGGCACCATCTTCAGCGTGCTTAAGAAGCCAGAGAACACGCCAGCCGTCGGCGAGGCGGACTTTTTGCAACCCGGTAGCAAGCAAGTAGCCGCGGGCTACTGCGTTTACGGCCCACAAACCACCCTGGTGCTCACGGTGGGCAATGGCGTGGCCATGTTTACCCTAGACCGCGAGCAAGGCTCTTTTGTCCTAACGCAAGAAAACGTACAAGTCCCTGAGGACACGCAAGAGTTTGCCATCAACATGAGCAATATGCGGCACTGGGCAGCCCCCGTCAAACGCTACGTGGACGAGTGCTTGGCAGGCGAGGAAGGGGTGCGAGAGAAGAACTTCAACATGCGGTGGATTGCCAGCATGGTCGCAGATGTTCACCGCATCCTGACCCGTGGCGGGGTGTTCATGTACCCATGGGACAAACGCGAACCCAACAAGCCGGGCAAACTGCGCCTCATGTACGAAGCCAACCCCATGAGCTGGCTCATCGAACAGGCGGGCGGCGCGGCCACCAATGGTCAGCAGCGCATATTGGACCTGCAACCAGCGGGCTTACACGAGCGCGTAAGCGTGATCTTGGGGAGCAAAAATGAAGTAGCGCGCGTCACCCGCTACCACGCTGAGGCGGTGAAGTAAGTACCTGCAATCAAAAGTTATAATGCGAGACAAGCCGGAATAGCTCAGTTGGTAGAGCAGCTCATTCGTAATGAGAAGGTCGGGGGTTCGATTCCTCTTTCCGGCACCACTCGATTTAATAATAGCCAGTTAAATCAACGATGTGATCTCCAAAAGCACCAATTGTTTAGGTAGCTTTTAGGTAGATTAACATGACTAAGCTCAAAGTTGGTAGCATCACTCTCATTGTGAACGGCTATTACATCAACAACGGCAGACCCTACTTCCAACGTGCAGTCCCAGCGGATTTGCAGAAGCGACTAGGTAAGTCCAAGATTGCAATTGCACTCAAACCAGAGCATGGACACGTTGCTCTTCAATGCCAGCGGTTGAGTGAGAAATGGGCTGCGCTGTTTAAAGCAATGCGCAATGACCCTGCACTTACCCCGTCTGAAGTCAAACAAGCGGCTATCACCAAACTTTCCCTCTTTGGATTGAAGGCGGGTGATGGTAATTATGAGATACCAATACCGTTTGGGCATGAGGGAACGTTTAACACTCAGCCTCACCTAGACGAGTTTGTGGATGCGATTGAAGTTGACTTCCGTAGAGGTGACCCAGTAGCGATAGCCGCCTATGAGGCACTCAGAAAGCCTATGCCTGTGCTTCTATCTGAGGCATTTGCAATCTACCTAGACAACCATCAGAAGGGTAACGATAGCGCCTTCAAGGAGTCCCAGTCTCAGCACTGGACGAAGTTCGTAGCGTTAACAGGGGATATACCGTTAATCACCCTAAACAGAGAGCATGCAAAGGAATACAGGGATCACAGGCTTAACACAGGGGTGAAGGCAGCGACAGTCAAACGAGAGCTAAACACGCTGACGGCTATCGTGAATAAGGCATTTGCTGAGTTGACGATTAACCAGAAGAACCCGTTTGAGCAGTTAACAATCCATAAGACTGCCACCAACACGAGCACCGAGAAGCAGCCATACAGCCGTGAAGAGATAACAAAGCTGCTCAGTCAGGCTCGGGCACTGAATGACGAACGACGGCGTATCGTTATCGTGTTAGCTCTGACGGGGGCACGACTAGCTGAGATCGTTGGACTTCGGAGGAAAGACGTAGACCTCACCAATAAGTCCATCCACATCGTGTCGCACCCATCACGATCGCTCAAAACAACTGTATCGCAACGACACCTACCTTTGATACCTCTTGCACTAACTGCAATTGAGGCACAACTATCAGCGCACACAAGCGACTTCGTATTTCCATCTTATGCACGGAAAGTAAGCGTCAAGAGCAATAGCGCCTCTGCGGCTTTGAACAAGTGGGCGAAGACCATCATCAGCACACCTAACAGGACGATGCACTCCTTCCGTCA